>MDTC01275183.1_pt1 | contig 15914 bp, 6 predicted proteins | sample 811181 | NCBI WGS metagenome assembly MDTC01 (sample SAMN05326644, study PRJNA326480) | marine metagenome | isolation source: seawater | place: Pacific Ocean: North | collected 2011
GAACCTGAACCTGAACCAGAACCAGAACCTGAACCAGAACCTGAACCAGAACCTGAACCTGAACCAGAACCTGAACTAGAACCTGAACCAGAACCTGAACCAGAACCTGAACCAGAACCTGAACCAGAACCTGAACCTGAACCTGAACTTAAACCTGAAAAACAAAATAGTTTAGAAAAAAGTGAAAATAATGATAATAATTTAGAAAATATAGTCGAAATTGTTGAAACCGATATAAATATTCCTGAAGATACTCAAGAAATTGTAAAGTTAAAACCAGCAAACGAAGTATATTTAGAAATTTACAAAAAAGCATATGAAAAAGCAAAAACAGCAAAAATACAAGCCTTAAAGGCTATATTAGAACTGAAAAACATAAAAAAATTATATATGATTGATGAAACTGAATTATCAGATGATGAACTAATGTTAGAATCTAATATTTAAGCATGTATTTTATTTAGCAAAAATATGATTTTTTAAAATAATTTTATATTTAGATTTTATATAGTTATGAAGTTAAACAAAATGTTAGATAGCTCATTTAAAACGCTCAAAAAACTTGTATGTGAAAATTTTGGACTTATTGCAGCTGCCGTTTTAGTCATTTTAGTCCTTAACTACCAAAAAGTTAAATCTATGGCTTACGAATTAGTTGGTATGGAAAACAGAAAGGTTAATGCTAAGAAAGCACAGGCCGATGCTGGTAATAACAATTATCAGGCTAATGATGGAAGTGATATGGGAGTATTAGATGGTGCGAGTAATATTAATCATGTTGATGCCAACATGGAATCCCAGATGCCATCCAGTTGTAATAGAGCCACTGTTAATAACCCAAAAGATCTCCTCCCTCAAGATAAAAATACTGAATTCTCCAAACTTAACCCACAGGGTTCTGGAAGTCTCCTTGATGTCTCTCTTTTACAGTCTGGTCATCACATCGGTATTAACACCACTGGAACTTCTTTAAGAAACGCTAACTTACAACTCAGAAGCGAACCAGCAAACCCAAAACTTGAAACTGGTCCATGGAATCAAAGCACTATAACTGGTGATACCTTAAGAAGACCTCTCGAATTAGGTGGAAACTAAATATATTCTATAAATCATATAATTTCTAATATATGATTTATTAATTTTAGATATATAATATAAATATATGTTCAAAAAAATTAATTTTTTCGCTTTAATACTCATCATATTTATTATTGCTATGATATTAAAAATATACTTTGAATCATCTGATTTTCAACTTAAATGTATAGTTTCAAATGTTGATGGCAATACATATTGCGTTAGAGAAAGATTAAAATTAGAATTAGTTGCTGACCTACTCGCCAAAGTAACACTAAAACTTAAAAAAGTAGTAAAACATGCAAATGAAAAATACTCAGAAAGAGAAAATGTACAACGTCTCGTTAAAAATTTCAATCCTAAAAAAATTAATGAAATCTTACCCACTAGTAAATTTACTGCATACTCTGAAAATAAAGGAGAAAAATTAGCGTTTTGCACTACTAAAACTAAAAAAGGTTCTGAACTAATTGATGAAAATACCCTTACCTTTGTTGCTCTTCACGAATTATCTCATATCGCTACTAAATCAATAGGACATACCGATGAATTCTGGAACAACTTTAAATTCATTATTGAAATTTCAAAAGAAATTAATGTATATAAACCTATCGATTATAAAAAAAATCCACAACCTTATTGCGGAATGACCATCAATGATAACCCATATTTCGATTTATAATGTATCCATATTCACATATTTTTCATAAAAATATTTGTATTCCTTATATTCTAATATTTCAGTTTGTTCAGTTTTCTTATAGTTATCACCTAATTGCGGAAAAAATGTATCACATTCATAATCACCTATCACATTCGTTAAATATATATTATCAACATATCCATTCCTATTTAAACTATCATTATATACACCCTCCCCACCTATAATCCATAACTCATCATAATTCTTATTCAAAATATAATCATCCATCTCACTCCATTCATTAAAAACATTACAGTTATCGCTCTTCATTGTCCTTGATAATACTAAATTATCTCTCTCTGGTAAATATCCTTTAGGCAAACTCTCTAATGTATTCCTTCCCATCAAGACTGCATTATTACCATCACCAACTGTTAATTTTTTAAATCTTTTTAAATCTGGACGTAAATTCCAAGGTAAATCATTATTTATACCTATTCCTCTATTGAAGGTTGATAAAGATACTATTAAATTTCTACTATAACTTCTTAATGTTCGCATCTTTCTATATAAATATAATAATTTCTATTTATATAGATGTCACAAATATATAAAATTCATCATTTAATCAATAATGAAATAAAAAAAACGTACATCTTCTCTAATGATAATTTAAGTGATAATATAACAAATAATATTAAAAATCCTATGGAACATATTAAACAAAATATTTATGGCGATGATAGAATTGATATTGTTAAACATAAAATATTAAAAATTTTCAATAATCAATCCAGTAGTGAAATTTATTTATTCACAAAAAATAACAAGTTCATAACATACAATAACGCATTTAATAACTTAACCCAAAATAACTCTTATTATCTTAATGATATTAATATTAATAACTATCTCACAAATATTAAAAATCACCCTGAAACCACATTAGATAATTTCTCATCTCTTGATATTTGGAATACGAATGTTGAATTATTTGAACCTATTGGTATTAAACTTATCGATAAAAGAATATATCCTTTTTTAACTAACCCATATAATACTAAAATTATTGATAAATTTATAAACTCAAAAATTGATAATATTATAACAACGTTTGATAAAACATTGCTCTTTGAATATATTAATCAAAATAATGATAATATCTATGATATTTATATTTGTTTTGCTGATGAACTATTAGAAAATCCAACTATTAAACCTTCTTATCTTATTAAACTTTATTTCCCAAAACTTTTTTACAACTTTGATATCGATAATTTAAAATCATTAAATGACAATAAAATTAAAATTAAATCAAATGACTCTAATAAAAATTCTATGATATCAAAATATAATAAATCTATTGAAATTCTTAATCAAAATTCACAAAATAACAATATAATATTCAATAAAGGCATCAAACATATTAAATTTACTATTTTACCCCTTCATAAATTACACATTTCTATCGAATATTTATTTAAAAACTTAAATTCAACCAAAAATATTCCACTTATTAAATATAATCCAGGTAAATACATTGAAAATATATATAGACTTTATACTTCCAAATTTAAATCTAAAACTGGTAAAAAAATACCTATCCTTTTCATTAAATTTCAAAAAAAAATATTTAAAATAAAAAATATCGCCAAAAATATCGCAAGACAAAATAGACTTGGCTTATTTTTAATTGTTGATAATCATGAAATATTCTGTGAAATTAATAATAATGGTCATATTGAAGTCGCTATCGATTTTAAAAATTTTGTTAATATTGATGATTTTAATAAAAACATTATCCCCACTATACAATCTAACATTATCAATAATATATTACCATTCATAAATACCGATTTCGATTTATATCAGTTAAAATCTATACAAAATAATAATATTAAAATTAATAATATCATATATCTCTTTCAACTTAACTACAACAAAAAATTATCTTTTAAAAATTTTAAATGTTTAAATAATATTATCACTCTTCTTTCCAATAAAAATAATATATACACCATCAATTATAAAAGAATTTCATCATATAAAAAAATGAATGATATACAAGCATTCATCAATAATAAAATACAAGAAAATATTGGCCTTAGTGATATTAAAAAATCAATTATGGATAATTATAATATTAATGAACAAGATGCTATTGATCAAATTAATTCATATGGTAATGAAGCACAACAAACAGCTGACAGATATGAATATAAAAAACTAAATATAGCAGAACATCCTGGCTTTAAAATTACTATTAAACAAGAAATTATAGATAAATCTACAATTACATACAAAAAGGTTGTTAGAATTGAAAATATTAATAATATAAATTACCTAACTGGTAATTATATTGAAAATTATGTTTTATCATTGATTAATCTTGAGAAAAAGAATATTGAATACTGTCTAACTGATAAATCATCAAAAACGCCTACACCATCATTGAAAAAAGATATAACACCCATCCCTGAACCTAAAGATATTTCTCCAAAACAAACAACTAACACTAAAGTTGAATATATTGAGGATATTGAAGAGATTGACTATCCAGTTGATGATAGTGAAGATGAAGACGATAAACTCGATGACTTAGAACCTGAAGTAGTTACCGAATTAGATAAATTAAATGAAGATATCAAAAATAAAGAAACTGAAGACCTTATTGATATTAATAAAAATGTTGATGTAGATAGCGATGATGAATTACTAAGCGGAATGATGTCTGGATTTGATGATGATAGTGAAGAAGAAGAACAAGAAGAACAAGAACAAGAACAAGAAGAACAAGAATTCCCTAGTTTAAGTTTAAATGAAGATGATATTGAAATTGATATTCCAGTTAAAAATAAAACTCAAGATAAAAAATCACTTAGCATAAAAGAAGAAGCATTTCCTAGTTTAAGTTTAAATGAAGATGACCTAAAAGATTCTTCTATTAAATCAATAATTACAGTTGATAATAATAATGAAATTAAAACTGAGGGTAAATCTATAAAAGAAATAGAAGAAGATGATGATGATGATGAATTATTAGAAGAAAGAGATAATTTATTCAGTGAGAGTGAAGATGAGGAAGAAGAAGATAATAATACTAATAATGATTTATTTAATATGTCAGGTAGTGATGATGATGGTGAGGAAGATGAAATAGGGGAAGATGATTTATTAGATTTAATGGCTGATTTTGATGATCAAGAAGGAGGAAATAAAAATGATGTTGATTTAACAAGTATTTCATTGAAAGGTAGCGATAATTGGTTCACTGAACGATTGAGAAAAAGACAACCAGATATATTTGTTACTTCAAGCGAAGAAGAAAAAAAGAATAATTATAAAAACTATGTTAGTGCTTGTCAATGGCAATATAGAAAACATCCAGTAATATTAACAAAAGAAGAAAAAGAAAAAATAGATGAAGCAGATAAAAAATCAGATGATAAATCTTATGATGAATCTATTACATATGATGGACATTCATATATATGTCCAAGATATTGGTGTTTCTTAGATGATAATGGAAATTCTAGAAGTTTGACCTTTAATCAAATTAATAAAGGAGAATGTGGTGGATGGGAAGCATTAAACCCTAGAACAGCAAAAAAATTATTATCCGGAAAAAGAATTGTTGAATTAATAGATTCTCCTCAAAGCGGTCAAAATATGAAAAATCCATCTAAAACTACAAATCCTCTTGTTTTTAAACCTATGTTTCCATCTTACATGAGAACTGATACTCACCCGAAAAATAAATGTGTTCCTTGTTGTGGTAAGTTGCCTCTTTCTTTTCATGGAAAAAGATATGAAGAAGATAAAATATCAGATGAAACTCGTAATGAAAAGGAAAGAGAAGAAAATTTATATTTTAATGATATGTATTTACCAAATAATGAAAATCCTACAATTCAAGGAGACACTAGTGATCCTGAAATAAGAAAATTAATGAGTCAATGGAATGATAACAATAAAGTTAGAAAAGGACCATCGTTTAAAGTTATAAGAGACAAAGATAAAGGCATTATAAAAATTGTTGATATAGAAGAAGGTCCAAAAATGAAAAAAATAGATATTTTTAGAATTAATAAAAAAGATAAGAAAAAAATAGAAAATGGAGATATCACCGAAAGAGATTTCATCGACAAAAATAAATTATCAAAAAATAAATTATCTAATGATTCTATTAAAGCAAAAAAATGCGATGAAAGTGTTGATGATGAAGAAAAGAAAAGCATCAAATTAAATACAAAACGTTTAAATAAACCTATAACTAAGTTTCCTCTTAAAGATAAAAATTATATTGGATACTTAAATCCTGCTCTTGAAAAATTTATACAATATAATTCGCAATCTATATGTTATGAAAATCCACCTGATAATGATAATTTAAAGAAAGATGTTAATTGTTTATTAAGACAAGGAGTAAATAATAATATAAGACAATCTTTTTTAGAAGCTATTGCTACTATTTCTAACATGACATTATCTCAATTTAAACAATTTTTATTGAAAAAAATAACTATTGAAAAATTTATGACAGCATTTGATGGTGGATTAATAGATTTATTTGAAACGAATGATGAAGTTGAAAGCAATATAAAAATAAAAATAAATGATAATACATTAAATGAAATATCAAATCTAACATTAGAAAAAAAAATTAATACATCTTATAATAATTTCAGGAAATATATCTCTAATGACAAAATATATATTGATTATGAATATATATGGGATTTTATAACAATGCCCATCAATGAATCTGGTATTATGAAAGAAAATGGATTAAATTTAATTATATTTAAAAATCCATTAAATGATAAAAATGATAAAATACAGATTATATGTCCTAATACTGAACTCACGCAAAATATTTTCTCAAAAAATAAATTAACAATTATATTATACTCTGAAAATGATTATTTTGAACCAATTATGATGTATAATAATGATAAAAAGGCTACTAATAAAAAAACATTTTTCTTTGATTACAATACATTAATTAGTGAAACTTTTCTAGGAAATACAATGAATAATATTATAAATTCATTATTAACGGAATGTTCTAGCAAACCAAGTATTCCCAAACAATTTAAATTCAAAGAGAATATACACGTTAAAGATATTATTTCTGTTATTGATAAAAATGATGATATTAGTTTTGATAGACAAATTATTAATTATAACTTCAAAACTATAGGTATTATTGTTAAATATAAAAATAAATTAGCATATTTACCATCTAAACCTTCGTCTGTTCTTTTAGATAAAGATTATCATTTTGTAGATAGCGATAAAATCAAATTTAATTATGATGATACGATTGATGTATTAAATCATATATCTAGTAAATTTAATATTCCATGTAAACCTATTCAACTTATAATTGAAAATAATATTAATGTTATAGGAGTAATTACACAAACTAACCAATCAATTCCTATTATTGCTACTGAATATGATGATAAAATTCATAAATTAGAAAAAAAACCTCAAAAAACCTTTAATTATGACTATTATTTTAATGATAAAACTGTTTTAACTATGACAGAAGAAGATATTGAAAGGAAAGAAATAATCTGTAACTTAAAACTTGAAAAAAAGTTTTATAACTGTTATAGAAATTTATTTAAAAAAGAAATTAATAAAAAAGAAAACATTAGATATAAAGAAGAAATTAAAAAATTATTATCTAATAATAAAACTAATCAATTATGGAATGATATTGAAAAAATTATTAATAATATAATGACAGCTGATAATGTAGAGTTTATTAAATTTGGAAAAGATTTATTAAGTTATTGTTCTAATTTAACAGATAATAATAGTTGTAATATATTAAATACTGAAATATTACAGATACCTGATGTCAATTTAGTTAATAATAAAAGCAATAATAAATTATACCCTATAAAATTAACAGATCAACTAATAAGATATAATAACATTCAACAATACATCTTAAATTCCAATAGTCTAATCAACTTTAGTTATCAAAAATATAATATTAAAAATGATGAAATTATCATATTAGAAGATAACTTATTGAAAGATTATTTTGAGAATGTTGAACTTAAAAATATTAATAAATTCATTAAATCATATAATACACATAAATTCGGTTCTCCTTCTATTAGTGAAAAATATAAATCTCAATTTAAAATTAGTTATGAAAAACCTAAACAAAATATTGAAGATAAAACTATTATAACTGAAAAACCTCCCATTACTAAAATAGCACCTAAAAAACATGAAACTACCCTTATTTCAAATAGAGAATGGAAAAGACTTACATCTGTAAGTAGTAATAAAATGTTTAATAAATATAATCTTACAGATGATTTTGTCTTTATGATGAATTTTAAACCAAAATCAAAGTTTGAACCTTCTCAAACTATTTATACATTTATTCAAATATATTATGATTATTATAAAAAAGAATTATCAATTGATGATGTTAAAAATAAGTTAATTGAAATTTTTAAAATATTACAAAAAAATAATTATCTTAAAACCAATCCAAATGATTCAGTAGTATATGAAATAAATAAAGATTTATGGAACCCCAGTCTCCATGATATATTTAAATTAACTCTTAGAAATAATTTCGCAGATGAATATATTAATTATGATTCATTAGATAATTTTATCAATACTTTCATTGATAATAATAAATATTATCTTACGGATTTTGAATTATATTTATTATGTTATGTGAGCAGTATTCCCGTTATTATTCATGGAGGAATTCAAGGAAATAATAAACCCATTTACAATAATAAAAAATTTAATGAATATGACCCGTTATACACTACATTTAGTCTTTCTAATATAAATAAAAATAATTCTAATGATATTAAAAGCAACTTATATTTGAACAGAAATAATGATAAATTTGTTTATTTAATTGGAATAACTACATACAAAATTAGTGATTTTTATGATAAAAGTGAAAATAATATTAAACATGTCATGAGAAGTGTAGGTAATAATAAGAATAGTTATGTTGATAGAATAGGCTTATTTGCTTATCCTAATGAAAACATTAGATTATCTATTTCAAATGATAATATAAAAAAATTAATAAATAACAGTATTAATTTTAATAAAATTAGTGGTTATATTACATACATCTTTAATAAAGTATATCCAGATTCATCACGATATAAATCAAAACAAAGAAAAAATCGACAAGATAATAGAAAATAAATTATAATCTTCTCATTGTTCTAAATCTTAATTGTCTTATTTGATTTGGAGATAGTTGTTGAGGTGGGCTAACTCTATTAGTATCATTATTATTATTAATATTATTACTAATATCATTATTCTCTTGATTTATTGTAGGTAAAACTATAGGAGGTGGTGGTGGTGGAGGAGGCGGTAATAATCTTCTTTCTCTTACTACTAAAGGTATCTCTTCTTCCTCTCCTTCCTCTACATTTAATCTTAATTCTGGTATTCCAGAACTAGGACTTCTAGGTAATTGTCTTCTAGGTCTAAATGGATTTATAATTGTATTTACAGTTGGACTTTCACTTAAATTTAATGATATATCTCTAGCATCTTCTAGTCTATCTCTCATTGGATTTAATACGGTTGCTCGTCTATATTGTCTCAATCTATTTATTCTACTATATACTACTGGTTCTGGTATATCATAATAATCCTTACTATTATCAATTTTTTCAAAATGAAGTTTTAACTCTTTTTTTAAACTTAACGCGCTATTTGTTTTTTTTATTGGATGACATGAATACTCAGATATCAAATATAATCTTAATAATTTATGTAAATCAATTGTTACTTGTTTTCTATCTCTATAATTTAATGCGTCTGACACTCTCACATATCTAACTATTCTTTTATTTTCATGTAACATATTATTAATATGTTCCATTTTTTCATATATTGCTCCTTCCATCATAAATGATTCTATTGCGATATCCTTTAATTTTTCATAATTTTCATATGAAAATTTATGAAGTCGAAAATTACAATAAAATAAACTTTGAAGCAACGAAGGAATTATATATCCACTATTTAAAATTGATATAAATATATTATAAAGATTGTGTTTTTTGAAAATAATATTGGTATAAGGATTTTTTAATTCTATTGGCGTATTAAACAAATTTTCTGATTTTATTAAACAATCTCTCCAAATATTTATAATATCATTGATTCTAAATGAATATAGAGTTTTATTTTGATAAATTTTAACGATATGTTTTTTTCTATAGTCATTTAAGTCATTAAAAAATAAATCTTTTTCTAAATATTTTATTGATTTCTTTATTTTGTAATTATAAATAAACCTGTTTAAAATATTCTTTATTCTTTTTAACCTAATGTATATTAATTCAATGCTTATTATATTTACTATATCATTTGAAGTATTATCACATACATATAATTTATAAAATGCCAAGTCTGTTAATAATGTTGCAGGCATATTCATGTATGTATTATAACATCTTGGTATTTCACTTATATAATATGTGCCATTTTCTATCGCTTTTTTTAATATATATAATGTAAGTATCATACTAATATTACATTATATTTTTTTATATTTAAAATTCTATATCATAATCATCATCCAACTCCCCCATATCTTCTGTCTTTATATTGTTAGCATTATTATTAATTGAAATATTATTAGTAGAGCATTTATCGTTTTCATTTGTTAAATCAAATAATTCATTAATCTCATCTTCTTCTTCTAATTTAACTTCTCCCATCTCTTCTATCTTTTTCATATTCAACATAACCTGAAAACTTCCAGTTCCAAAATATCCATCTTGACCACACATAACATTTGATGATACACCAGTCATCAAATCTAATTGTGCGTGTCTAGCTGCTCTCAAAAACATCTCTGGAGTCTCCTCAAAACTAGCCTTCGCTATTGGACCAATATTGTCATTATTAATTCCATGCCTGAATATTGAAACCATCTTTAATGTTGCTGTCATCCTATCTGCTAACATCGCCATATGATGATAATTAATATATGTGCCATCAAAACTAATCGCCTCCATCAACTCATTAAATATTGAGTTTCTAGCTGCTTCTATTCCTAGTGTTCTATATACTTCCTGTATATCATTACTAAATGTATTCTTTGCGTCTATATAATCACATGCTAATACATCCATTAAATTAGTTCCTATAGTATCTAATACCCATATATCTTTTGGCACATAATTACCATTCTCATATTTGGTATGATTAATAACTTTTCTTATAACAACCTTTGGTATATTCTTAACCCCCTTCAATATAACATTATTAAGCATATTATTTTGAAGGTTCTTCAATATAAATATCTCATCTGTCTGATCTAAATTATGCATCTTAAACTGAGAATTCGACTCTACCCTCACTCTAAATATCAAATTATCATCATTAAAATCACTGAATATACATTGCGTCTTTTCCTTCATTATATTCTTTATCGCAAAATGAACATCATTCATTGATATATTCCTATCCAACATCTCATCTCTAGCCAATTCTAATCTTATCACAAATCTTGAATAATCTTTTGATGATAGTTTATCTTCTTCCAATCCATTGTCTTCTATCATCTTCTCAAATTCTAAATATTGCTCTAACATCTTCTTATCTTCATCTATTAATGTTGAATCCAAATCCGGATCAAAACATATACTTACTGAATTTGTTATATCTCTTAAATTTGTATATTCTAGATAATGTTTAATTTCTTGTGCCTTTTGAACATCTTCCATATCATCTTCCTTTAACATAATTGTAATTGAAGGATTCTTTGGATTTTCACTAAGCGACAATATCTCTTCAATTCTTGGAACACCACGAGTAACATTACTCTTACTTGCCACACCAGCAAAATGAAATGTATTTAAAGTCATCTGTGTTGTTGGTTCACCTATACTCTGTGCAGCTATTATCCCAACCATTTCTCCCGGATGAACTATCGCTTTCTTATAATTATATGTCAACATCTCCATCAATAACAACAATGATTTCTTATTATAACGTCTCTTTGTCAATAACTCCTTAGGAGATAAGTAATAATACCACGCTATTTCAAATAATTCTGTTGGTTCGCTCATCTTATTTACCTTCAACGAATTAAATGTAAAATCAACTAACTCAATCGCTTCAAATGGCGTAATATCTACCATATTATCGCTCTTTATATACAACTGCTCTTGTATATGATTCATTAGTCTCTTGAAATTTACTGGAACATGTATCATTATATTATCTTGATGTTCAAATACATACTTTACCAGCCTATCTCTTGAATTTATCATAAATGTAATTATTTGTTTTATTCTTTTCTTTAATTTCGGTAACTGTTTCTTTAATCTCTTTGATGCTCTCTTTGTAAATAATGTCATTGTATCTTCATTCTTCAAATCCATCGATGGCATCTGAAAATGACTGTATATTTGGTCCAACGACATCTTTGTCAATGGCAATACTTGATTCTCTGTCTTTGTTGTTACTATATTGTCATCTCCATATTTAAACTGTATCACCTTATTCATATTATTTCTCACTGTCATATCATAACATACTTTCAAATCCTCCATCCCCTTAATCAATCTTCTTTGAATGTATCCTGTTTGACTTGTCTTAACGGCAGTATCAATCAATCCTACACGACCACCCATCGCATGAAAATATACTTCTTCTGGTGTCAACCCCTGAATAAATGAACTTTCTACAAATCCACGGGCTTCTGGTGAATCGTCATATTTCTTAAAATGAGGTAATGTTCTATCCTCAAAACCATACGGTATTCTTTTACCATCTACATTCTGTTGTGCCAAACAAGATATCATCTGTGATATATTAATACTACTTCCCTTAGACCCAGCATTAACCATTATCAAAAATCTATTATCTTTTGACAAACTCTTTCTTCCTATCTTTCCTGCTTCTTTTTGAGCATCATTCAAGATTGAATTTACTCTTGTTTCAAATTCTATCTCATTACTCTTTCCCGTATTATTTTCAAATACAGAAAGATGTAATTGGTCAATTAAATTATATACTTCCTTCTTCTTTTCCACCATTACTTCCATAATCTTCTTATTTGTAACATCATCTGCTATCAAATCACTAATCCCTACACTATATGAACTCTTCTGCATATAATCTGTAATTATCCATTGTAAATTATCAATAAAATCTGCTCCGCTTTTATTTGAAAAGTCATTACATACACTTTGAATAAGACCCTTTGAACCTCCCCCAAGAGTATCCTTATCCATCTGTCCTCTTACATACTTACCATTCACTATTTCTATTATATTATTCGATGTCTTTTTATCTTCTCCACTATCAAATTGTTTATTTGTAAATTTAGCAGACATAGGTGGAAATATTTGACTTAATATTTCAAAACTTGATAATTTAGCATCTCGATTCTTAAATGCTCCTATATCTGGATTATCATAGTTCATTAACAAATTCATCGCTTCTCTTGTATCAAATTTAATATTAGACCTTGTAAATCTATAACATCCCAATAATGAATCTTGAAATATACCTACTATAGATTTATTATTTGCTGGACTAATTATTTGATGAGGAACAGCTGCTAAACCTAATAATTCTAACTGACTCTCCTCATCCTGTGGATTATGAAGATTCATTTCATCTCCATCAAAATCAGCATTATATGGTTTTGTATCTGCTACATTCATCCTAAATGTATCTCCTTTCTTCATAACTTTCACTATATGACACATCATTGACATCCTATGAAGTGTCGGCTGTCGGTTGAAAAGAACCGGATCGCCATCTAACATATGACGATGTAGTATATCTCCAATATTCAATGATATTGAACGTCTATCTACATATCTCAATGATATACTCTCCCCTCCCTTTTTCTCCAATATATTCGCTCCAGGATAAACATCCGGACCATTCAACATCAACTTTGTCAAATAGTCTTTATTTCGACTATTCACATGCATTGGAAATGTTATGTTCTTCGCAATCTTTAATGGAACACCTAATTCTCTAATACTTAGTTTAGGGTCAGGACCAATTACTGAACGAGCACTATAATCTACTCTCTTTCCCATCAAATTTCCTCTCACACGTCCTGCTTTTCCTACCAATCTCTCTTTCACTGATTTCAATGCTCTTCCTGAACGCTGTGCTACTGATGCTACTCCCGGTATCCTATTGTCCACCATCGTAGCAACATAGTATTGAAGAACAGTAGCCCAATCTTCTATCACTTTCACTGGAGCATTCTTTTGTATCTTCTCTCTCAATGTTGTATTTGCCTTAATTATATTTACTATAATATGTGAAATATCATCTTCACTTCTTTGCTGAGCATCATGTTTCACTGAAGGTCTTACACTCGGCGGTGGAACTGCCAACACCTGACATACAAACCACTCCGGTCGCGACCATATATTACTAAAACCCATAAAATTAACATCTTCGTCGCTTATTCTTCTAAATATCTTAATTACCATCTCAGGCGTTATCTTTATTGTTGGCTTTTCATCTGCTACACCATCTTCATTTTTAATATTATCATTATTTTCCCATTCAGCATATATATTTGCCAAATCTTGCTTGTAAATCTTTCTAGGCTGTTTCATTCCACATCCACAATTTGTATTTGCTCCACATCTCTTTACCTTACTTGCCCTATAAAATACATAATCCCATCTTTTCTTAGAATCCATCTTTAAACAATGCTTATGTTGTTCCTTATTTAACTTCAACTTACTACACGTAAAACATACACATCTTAATATCTTTTTTATTGTTTCTAAATATTGAATATAAAACACTGGTTTTGATAATTCAATATGACCAAAATATCCTGGAGTTTCCATATAATTATGCCCATCTGTTGGACATAACAACCCCGGCTCCAATACTCCCATTCTTGGATCAAATAATCCACCTATTACCGGCTTATTATTTATATACGTATCACGTGTCAATATTTCTGCTACAGAACCTTTCCGTATCTCGTCTGGACTTAACACACTAAATTGAATTCCTATGATTTTAGAAGGATTTAGATTACTATTAGTTGATGAATTATTCATCCTTATATTATTTATAGAAGAATATTTAGATTATTTTTAAAATCAATTTATTTTTAAATTGATTTAAATATTATTTTTTTTTTATTTATTAATTATATCATTATGCCAAAGAAAGATTTTGACCATATCCCTGATTCCCCTAAAAACAAACGTCGGGCTAAACGTAAAATGAAAAAGAAATTATCAAATAACGATGACTCTAGTGATGAAGAATTTGATACTATTGAAGATTTTATGGATAATACTTCCAATGTAACTGATATGGAAGTCACCGAAATTCAAAAACAAGTATCAAAACTATTTCCCACTAAAACTAAAAAAGACAAAAATAGACAACTTAAAAATATCAAAAAATATCTCAATAAACTTAAAAATAAAAAACAGAATGTTAAATTAACAATTAAAGAAAAGTCTAAGAAAAAGAAAAAGAAAAAAATAGTAGAAAGCGATGATGAAGAAGAAGAAGATGACGATGAAGAAGAAGAAGAAGAAGATGATGATGAAGATGAAGATGATGAAGAAGATAATGATGAAGAAGAAATTAGTGATGCTTTAAAAAATAGTATGAAGTTTAATATAATATTTAATGATGCTTTAGGAGGCGGAGATGCCACATGGCTTCAAGAATTATATAAAGCATATGATGAAGAGTATGACCCCGATGAAGATGAAGAGTATGACCCCGATGAAGATGAAGATAACTCTCAAGAAGATGATTACTGCACTAGCGATGAAGAAGATAATATTGTAAATAAAAAGAAAAGTAAATATAAAAAAGGAGATTCGGTTGAAGTTAAAGTTAAAGGATGGGATAAATTTTATAAAGGTAAAGTCATTAAAGTTAATGAAAAGAAAAATAAAGAAAAGAAAAAGAAATTTTACACTTATAATGTTAAACTTGATGAAGATGATGATGATGAAAATGAGTATGAAATCGTTAAAAATGTAAGATCCGATAGAATTAAGGGATTTGATAAAGAATCTATGGAATATAAACAAATTATTGATGAATTTAAAGAACTTGTTAAAACTAAAAAAGGTAAAAGTAAAAAGGCTTATCAACAAAAACTTGATAAACTTGTTAAAACTAATGAAAAAAGAGAAAA
>MDTC01129973.1_pt1 | contig 15912 bp, 12 predicted proteins | sample 811181 | NCBI WGS metagenome assembly MDTC01 (sample SAMN05326644, study PRJNA326480) | marine metagenome | isolation source: seawater | place: Pacific Ocean: North | collected 2011
CCGAAACAGTTGGAGAGATGCTCAAAAATGTTAGTGAGGGCGCGACTACCCCAGAGGATAGAGAACCAGGAAAAGGTGTTCAGGAAGACGGACGTTATTTTCTTACCGAAATCCAAGCTCAAGCTGTATTAGATATGAGACTAAATCGACTTACAGGGATGGAGCGGGAAAAATTGATTGAGGAATATCGCGGAATTATTAGCGATATTTCGGAGTTGATTTCTATTCTAAGCAGTTCTGAAAAACTCCTTGAAATTATTCGTGAAGAATTAGTCTTAGTTCAAAAAGAATATGGAGATGAGCGCAGAACCGAGATAGTCGACGTCGAAGAAGATTTGACAGCTGAAGATCTGATTCCTGAACAAGATGTTGTGGTGACATTTTCTAATGGGGGCTATGCGAAAACGCAACCGCTGGACACTTATCGTGCCCAAAGAAGAGGGGGTAGGGGAAAAAGCGCTGGGACAGTCAAGGAAGAGGATTTTATTGATCATCTTCTCATAGCAAATACGCATGAGACGCTCCTTTGTTTTTCAAACAAGGGAAAAGTATATTGGCTTAAGGCTTATCAAATTCCGCCTTCGAGCCGAACAGCTCGCGGTAGGCCGATAATTAATATTCTCCCGTTGGATGAGGGTGAGAAAATTACAGCTTTGCTTCCAATAAGTGGATACGATGAAGATCGTTTTATCTTTATGGCTACTTTGAATGGGACTGTTAAAAAGACTCCGCTAAAAGATTTTTCTAGGCCAAGAAGCACCGGCCTTATCGCCATTGAGCTAGATGAAGATAATACGTTGGTAGGAGCGTCTGTCACAGATGGGACTAAAGACGTCATGCTGTTTAGCTCTGGTGGTAAAGCCATAAGGATTAAAGAGTCTGACGTTAGGGCCATGGGAAGAACGGCGAGGGGTGTTCGTGGAATTAGGCTGAAGAAAGATGAGGAGTTGATATCTTTAATTATACCCTATGAAAACAGTGAGATTCTTTTATCCAGTGAAAATGGCTATGGGAAAAGAAGTAAAATAAGCGATTACTCAATTATCGGACGTGGTGGTCAGGGTGTTATTTGCATGAAAGCCTCTTCCAGAAATGGAAAGTTAGTGGGCGCGATAGAGATCTCAAGCGGTGACGAAGTCATCTTGATTAGCGACCAGGGAACTTTAGTAAGAATTTCCAGTGCCGAAGTATCCTTACAGGGACGAAATACCCTTGGTATAAAGTTGATAAGTCTTACAGAGGATGAAAAGCTAGTAGGAATAGCGGCGGTAAATGAACTCGAAGACGACTTAAATTCGTAGCAGAGCTCGCTCATTGTTTATAAAAGATTATTGTGGATAGAGAGGATGGGTGGAGTCTTATGAAAAATTCTGGAACAGACGACAGCCGTTTAGAGCAGATGCGCAGTGCTATTGACCAAATAGATAAGGAAATTCTATTAAAGCTAAACGAACGAGCGTCTTTTGCAAAAAAAGTCGGTGAAATTAAACAAAGAGTGGCAGGTAGCGAAAAAGTTACTTTTTATCGTCCGGAAAGGGAAGCAAATATTCTAAGAGAGATAATAAATAAAAATGAAGGAGCGCTCCCAAACGAGGCAGTAGAACAAGTTTTTCGACAAATTATCTCTGCTTGTCGTGCTCACGAATCTCCAATGCGTATAGCTTTCTTGGGACCAGAGGGGACATTTACTCAAGAAGCAGCCTTAAAGCACTTTGGGGGCTCGGTCTCATCAGAGCCGATGGAAACGATCGACGATGTCTTTTCGATGGTTTCGTCGAAAAACTGTGATTACGGTGTTGTTCCTATAGAGAACTCCACAGAAGGGGTGGTGGGCAACACCCTTGATAGGTTTATGAAAACCAAAATCAAAGTTTGTGGGGAAATCAAAATAAAGATCACTCATTGCTTTTTGACGCCGCTCAATTCTGACACACCGGTAGAAAAGATCTACGCCCACCAGCAAGCTCTAGCGCAATGTCGAAACTGGTTGAATTTGAATTATCCTGGGGTGCCCCGTCTCGCAGCGTCTAGCAATGCTGAAGCAGCAAGGCTAGCATCAGAATCCGCAAGTTCGGCAGCCGTGGCGAGTAAAGTAGCAGGAGAAATCTATGGGTTAAAAAAATCCGCAGAAGGAATAGAGGACGAGTTTAATAACGCGACACGGTTCGTGGTTTTAGGGATGGATATGATTCCTCCAAGCGGGTCTGATAAGACCTCGATTGTTGTTTCTACAAAGAACGAGCCAGGAGCTTTATTCAGCATATTAGAGCCATTCCAACTTCATGATATTTCGTTAAGTTCAATCGAGACGAGGCCCGCGAGGGATGGCAAGTGGTCTTATGTATTCTTTATTGATTTTGAAGGTCATATTGATGAGATTTCAGTTCAAACCGTTATAGAAGAAGTTAAGAATCGTTCCTTATCAATTACGGTTTTAGGTAGTTATCCTATGGCACTTGTTTATGAATAGTAAGTCAGGGTTTTTTCTTAAGCTCGCTCAATCCGGATTGCAAAATCTCGCTCCTTACAAACCGGGCAAGCCGATAGAGGAATTGGAGCGAGAGACTGGGAACAGGGATTTAGTAAAATTAGCTTCAAATGAAAACCCCCTCGGTCCGCCTGACAGAGTTCTGGCTGCAATTTCTGGAGAGCATGGAAACCTCTCGAGGTACCCGGACGGGGGTGCTTTCTATCTAAAGCAAAAACTGTCCGAGAGGCTAAATGTTGCTCCAGAGATGATCACCTTAGGTAATGGGTCAAACGATGTTTTAGAAATGTTAGCACGAACTTTTTTGGGTCCGGGAACAGAGGCAATAGTTTCCCAGCATTGTTTCGTGGTTTATCCTTTGTTGACAAAGGCGCTGGGTGCCGATTTAGTCGAAATTCAAACGCGGGACTACCAGCCTGACTTGGATAGCACATTAAAATCTGTAACCGAAAGGACCCGCATGATTTTCTTGGCGAACCCGAATAATCCGACAGGTACTTGGGTTTCAAAAAAAGAGATTATTTCTTTTATGAATAATCTTCCGAGTTCGATTTTAGTTGTTTTGGACGAGGCCTATTATGAATACGTTAACAGTCAGGATTATCCCGACGGCATAGAGCTTCAAAGAGATTATGAAAACCTTGTAGTCACTCGAACTTTTTCTAAAGCATATGGCTTGGCGGGGCTGCGAATCGGGGATTCTGTGAGTAATCCTGAGATTGCCGACCTGATGAATCGAATCAGGCAGCCGTTTAACGTAAATTCTTTGTCATTGGTAGCGGCGAGTTTAGCGCTGGATGAGATGGATTTCTTAGGCGAGTCTATTGCAATCAATAATGAAGGTATGAAGGTCTTGGAACAAACCTTTTCTCTTTTGGATCTGCAATATATTCCATCGGCAGGAAACTTTTTGACTGTCGATTTAGACCAAAACGCTCTTCCGATTTATAAATCGCTTCTTCAGAAAGGCATCATCGTCCGCCCAATAGAGGTCTACGGTCTTCCCAATCATCTCAGAGTCTCAATTGGCCTACCTCATCAAAATGAGAGATTTTCCGTGGCGCTGTCAGAGGTCCTCAGTAATTTCCAATCTTAAGAGTAAATAAATGTTTAAAAGAGTGGTGATTATAGGTTTTGGGCTAATTGGCGGTTCGATAGCACTTTCAATAAAAAAGCATCGTCTTTCAAAAGAGCTGATAGCTTGGGATATAGATAAGGATTGCGTGAGAAAAGGGGTGGAGCTAAATATGATTGATGGTTTTGCTGAAACCATAAGTTCAGCGGTAGCAGGAGCTGAGTTAGTCATTTTATCGGTCCCTGTAGGTGAAATGCGAGGGGTGCTAGAGCAGATAGACCTGAAAGATCAGATAATTACCGATGTTGGGAGTGTTAAAGGCTCCTTTGTCGAAGATGTTGAAGCAGTATTTTCAAAAGTCCCTCCTCGTCTTATACCTGGTCACCCAATCGCTGGTTCGGAGAAAAAAGGTATGGTAGCGAGCGCGGAAGATTTGTTTGAGGGACATTCTGTGATACTGACTCCGAATGAAGAGTCAGATGAGACCGCCTTGCATAAGGTTTCTAAGCTTTGGAGGCTAATGGGCTGCAAAATTTCTATAATGTCGGTTCAAGACCACGATACAATTTTAGCTAAAACTAGTCACCTCCCCCATCTGTTATCTAGTGTTTTTAGCGAGAGCATTTACTCTGAGTCAGACCGATCGGCGGCTTTAGCTCATGCGGCGGGAAGCTTCAGAGATGTGTCTAGGGTTTCTGCCTCCGACCCAGCTATTTGGGCGGATATTTTTTTGGCTAATGATTTGAAATTGATCGAATCTTTAGAAAGATTTATGGTCGGACTTGAGAAAATAAAAAATAAGATAGCCTCTAGAAACCACTCCGAAGTGAAAAATTTTCTTGAAAGAGGAAAAGCTGTGAGAGACCATTTTTCATCTATTACAAAAGAGCTCTGATATGGTAGACATCTATCCTCCTGTTGTAACGATAGATGGACCAAGTGCGTCCGGGAAGGGAGCCGTTTCCGAGTTTCTTTCGCAAAAGACGGGATTCAACTATCTCGATAGTGGTCTGTTATACAGGCTTTTTGGGTTGGAGGTTTTATCTCAGGGTATCTCCCTTTCGGTTTTAGCTGATGAGTGGAGTGAATCAAAAAGGTTAGTAGAGTGTTTAGAGGCTAAACTTGCAAGTAGGTCAAAAGAAACTAAAGTTGGATCTTTCGGTCCAATTTTCATGAATGGCACTAGTGATGCCCGGACCGAGCACGCAGGAGCTTATGCTTCGAAGATCGCTCAAATACCGCTCGTGAGAAGAGCTTTGCTAGACTTACAAAGATCCTTTAGAGAGCATCCGGGCTTAATAGCAGATGGGAGAGATATGGGGTCTGTTGTTTTTCCAGACGCGTTGTTGAAAGTCTTTTTAACAGCAAGCCCTTTGTGCAGGGCTGAGAGACGTCATAAGCAGTTGAAAGATAAAGGAATCGATGTTAGTCTCGACGCGCTTGAAAAGAGCTTAGTTGACCGAGATTATCACGACTCTACTCGAAGAACATCTCCCTTAAAGTTTTTAGAGGATTCGATGGTAATTGATAGCACTGATTTAGACATTGGACAAGTCATTCACATGATTGAAAAGAAGATGGAAGACCTGCTGGGAGAGTGGTGAGCGTTAGGAATATTCGAATACCATTCCGTTAACGTTTGCTTAAAGATTTTTAAAACAAAAAAATGGGAATTTAGTTAATGAGTGAGAGTTTCGCAGAACTTTTCGAGGAAAGCCTAAAAACAGTTGATATGAAGTCCGGTTCAATTGTGATGGGAGAAGTTGTAGATATTGATAACGAATGGGTCACTGTTCATGCGGGCCTCAAATCCGAAGGCGTCATCCCAAGATCTCAGTTTCTGCAAGACAGCGGCGAGCTTGAAGTAAAAATCGGTGACAAGGTTCAAGTAAGCATGGATGCTGTTGATGACGGTTTTGGTGAAACTCTGCTTTCAAGAGAGAAAGCTAAAAGGGCCGAATCATGGCAAATGTTAGAAAAGGTCTATGAAAGTCAAGAAGTTATTACAGGCTTTATAAGCGGAAGGGTAAAAGGTGGTTTCACGGTCGAGGTAAAAGATATCAGAGCTTTCCTTCCAGGGTCTCTCGTAGACGTTAGGCCGTTAAGGGAGAATGAGCAGCTCGAAGGTCGCGAGATGGAGTTCAAAGTAATAAAGTTAGATCAAAAAAGAAACAACGTAGTCGTATCAAGACGGAGTGTTTTAGAGCAGGAAAACAGCGAAGAAAGAGAGGCCCTGCTAACATCGCTTCAGGAAGGACTCCAAGTAAAAGGAGTTGTGAAAAATCTTACAGACTATGGAGCTTTTGTGGACTTGGGGGGAGTCGATGGGCTTTTGCACATCACAGACATGGCCTGGAAGCGAATAAAGCATCCCGGAGAGATTGTCGAAGTTGGCGAAGAAATCGACGTGAAAGTACTAAAGTTTGATAGAGAACGTAATAGAGTTTCCTTGGGTCTTAAACAGTTAGGAGAAGATCCATGGGTTGCAATTACGAAGAGATATCCAGAGGGAGCTAGAGCAACAGCCAGGGTTACAAATCTTACCGACTATGGATGTTTCGCCGAGATTGAGGAGGGTGTTGAGGGTCTCGTTCATGTCTCTGAAATGGATTGGACCAACAGAAATATACACCCCAGCAAGGTTGTTCAAGTGGGCGATCAAGTTGAGGTCATGGTATTAGACATTGATGAAGATCGTCGGCGAATTTCGCTAGGAATTAAACAGTGTCTCGGAAACCCCTGGGAAGAATTCGCGAAAACTCGAGAAAAGGGAGACAAGATAAAGGGATACATCAAGTCAATAACAGATTTTGGTATTTTCATAGGACTAGATGGAAATATCGATGGATTGGTCCATTTGTCGGACATATCATGGTCGGAGCCTGGCGAGCAAGCGGTCCGTCTTTTTACGAAGGGCGATGAAATCGAGACGGTAATTCTTGCAATAGATGCCGAGAGAGAGCGAATCTCACTGGGTCTGAAACAGCTTGAGAATGACCCATTTATGAAATTTGTTTCCGAAAGGGACAAAGGATCTATAGTCTTGGGTACCGTAAAAGAGGTTGATGCCAAACAAGCGATCTTGGATCTTTCTGAAGACGTTGACGCTACCCTCAAAGTTGGAGAGATCAGCGTTGACCGGATCGATGACGCTCGAAACGCTGTTTCCGTTGGTGAAGAGATTGAGGTGGCGATAATCGCAGTGGATAGGAAATCAAGATCAATAAGCGTTTCTATTAAAGCCAAGGCGATGGCGGAAGAAGAGTTAGCTGTTCGGGAGCATCGAGAAAAAAATGACGAAGTGCAGCCAACCACAATCGGCGATTTAATAAAAAAACAGATGGACAACTCGGAAGACAAGTCCGAGCCAAGCTGAGAGATAAAAGAGGTTTATTGCCGCAACGATGACGAAGTCGGACCTTATAGAGAAAATATCTTTTTTGCATGGACAACTATCCTACAAAGACGTTGAGCTGTCTGTAAAAACTATCATCGAGCAAATGGCTAATAGGCTTTCATCTGGAGAAAGGGTAGAAATACGTGGTTTTGGGAGTTTTTGTCTTCATTACCGTGCTCCGAGGATGGGGAGAAACCCGAAAACTGGGGAAAAAGTATCTTTGCGAGGAAAGCACGTGCCGCATTTTAAACCCGGTAAGGAACTTCGGGAGAGGGTCAATGTTGAGCCTGCTCCGCGAGAAACTTAGTAAATTTTTTTGGGATTTGCCCTGGGCGGTTAAACTTTTTGAGAAAATTATCTTTGGCCTGGAGAAATAACGTTTTATAGACTAATTTTTCGAATTTTTGTTTTTCTTTTTGCGTTTCTTTTAGCGTTTTTGTTAATGATTGATAACACTGAAAGAGTGAGTTTGAATTTCCTCATCTATTCGTCGTTTGAATGGCCCATAAGTTGGTGGTTGTTAGTCTCTTTTACTTTGGGGTTAATAGTAGGTTACGGGTTCTGTTTTTTTTCAAGATTAAAAAAGGAAAAACCTTTAATTTCGTCGGGGAGAGATCATTTGTCAAAACGCGACAAGTCATAGGGTTTTGCCGTCTCACACTATTTTTTGCTTTATTGATAAAAAAACTCTTAACAAAGATGATAGGCATTACTTAGAAGTGTTTTGGCTCCCCGACCTGGGCTCGAACCAGGGACCCAATGATTAACAGTCATTTGCTCTACCAACTGAGCTATCGGGGAATTGGAATAAGGCTGAGTTTAAAGACCCGTTTGGAAATCGTCAACAAGCATTAACAGCTGTTTTTTAATTATACGAATATGTTGAAGAAAAAATTTAAAATCCAGTCGAAGTATCTGCCCGCTGGGGATCAACCTGGGGCAATAAGCTCTCTTATAGAAGGTATAAAGGCGGGATTAGGGTACCAGACTCTTCTCGGAGTTACTGGTTCGGGAAAGACTTTTACCATCGCTAAAGTGATTGAGGAGTTGCAGAGACCTACCCTAGTAATGGCCCCAAACAAAACTTTGGCAGCCCAACTTTATGGCGAGTTTAAAGAGTTTTTTCCAAAGAACTCAATAGAGTATTTTGTTTCTTATTACGATTATTATCAGCCCGAAGCCTACGTCCCAGCGTCTGATACCTATATTGAAAAAGATGCCAGTATAAATGAACACATCGAACAGATGCGATTGTCTGCCACTAAGGCTTTGCTAGAAAGAAAAGATACGATAGTTGTTGCATCTGTATCCGCAATATATGGCCTGGGTGATCCTGTAGCCTATTTGAAAATGGTTTTGCATTTAGATCGAGGAGATTCTATTGACCAGAGACAAATACTTCGGCGACTTACTGAGATGCAATATACGCGAAACGATACTGAGCTTAGGAGGTCTACTTACAGAGTTAGAGGCGACGTTATAGATATATTTCCTGCTGAGTCGGATAGAGAGGCTATTAGAGTTGAGCTTTTTGATGAAGAAATAGAAGGTCTTTCATATTTTGACCCACTGACTGGGGAGGTCAATCGAAAAGTTCCGAGAGTAACAATCTTCCCGAAGTCACATTATGTGACACCCCAAGAGACGTTGGATAACGCAACTGTATCTATAGGGCAAGAGCTAGAGATTCGCCTGGCGGAACTAAAGCGCGTTGGAAAATTAGTCGAAGCCCAACGCCTTGAACAACGAACTCGATTTGACTTAGAAATGATGAAAGAGCTTGGGTTCTGCAGTGGTATTGAAAACTACTCCCGCTATCTCTCGGGGAGGTCGGAGGGGGAACCGCCGCCTACTCTTTACGATTATCTGCCTGACAGTGCGCTTTTGATCATGGATGAGTCCCATGTGGGTGTTCCTCAGCTTGGTGCAATGTATAAAGGAGATAGATCTCGTAAAGAAACGCTAGTAAATTTTGGTTTTCGTCTTCCTTCTGCGCTTGATAATAGACCTCTGAGGTTCGAAGAATGGGAATCCAAGCCAGTCCAGTCAATATTCGTATCTGCTACACCTAGTGCGTATGAGATTGAGAAATCTGGTCAAATAGTAGAACAGGTAGTCCGTCCAACAGGTTTAGTCGACCCATCCGTTGAAATCCGTCCAGCTAATTCGCAGGTTGACGATGTCTTATTGGAAATTGGAAAAAGAGTCGAGATAAGCGAAAGAGTTTTGATTACGACCTTAACAAAGCGTATGGCTGAGAATTTGACTGACTATTTAAGTGATAATGGGGTTCGAGTCCGATATTTGCACTCAGACATTGATACCGTGGAACGAATTGAAATTATCAGGGATCTAAGGTTAGGTGAATTTGATGTGTTGGTTGGAATCAACTTGCTAAGAGAAGGACTTGATATGCCGGAAGTTTCGCTCGTTGCGATCTTTGACGCAGACAAGGAGGGTTATTTGCGGTCAGAAAGGTCTTTAATTCAAACTATTGGTAGGTCGGCACGAAATATCAATGGTAAAGCTATCTTGTACGCGGATAAGAAGACAGATTCGATGGACCGCGCAATTAGAGAAACCGATAGAAGGCGGGAAAAACAGCTCCAACACAATTCTGACAACAATATTGTGCCCAAGGGAATTCAGCGAGAAGTCTCAGATGTTTTAGAGGGTCTTCATGTCGTAAAAGGTTCAAGAAAAAGAAATGCGTCTGAAAAGAAAGGAAGAAAAAATGACAGAACTCAGTTCGTTGATGTCGACCAACTTGGCAAGGATATCGTTTCTTTAGAAAAACAAATGTTCCAATACGCTAAGGAATTAAAATTTGAAGAAGCGGCCAGAACAAGAGATAAGATAGAGGAGTTGAGGGGGGCTTTGGTAAAAGTATAGCAGGCCTGTTTGGGATTTCAGGTTGCCTAGAATTTTTCGTAAGGGTATTGCGGAGGTCGCAACCTTCTTTTTAATGATAAGGTTATGTAAACTCTGCAACACTAAAAGGTTTACAGAATAGGAATGTAGCTCAGTTGGTTAGAGCATCGTCTCGACAAGGCGAGGGTCGTCGGTTCGAATCCGACCATTCCTACCACAACCTATGTGAGAACCAAAAAAAATATGAAATTCAAATCAGTTATAAATTGGGGTAAGTCATGATAAGCATTACGCTTCCTGACGGAAGCAAAAGAGATGTGTCGAGCCCCACTAGTGTTCATGATCTAGCAAAAATGATTGGTCCTGGTCTAGCTAAGGCGACTATTGCAGGAGAGGTAAATGGTTCTTTATGCGACGCGAGCGACTTGATTGAAGAGGACTCCTTCGTCCGCATTATAACTACAAAAGATAACGAAGGTGTCGAGATAATTAGGCACTCTTGTGCACATCTTGTCGGCCACGCTGTAAAGCAACTTTTCCCGAAGGCAAAAATGGTGATTGGTCCGGTCATAGAGGATGGTTTTTACTATGATATCTCAACCAACACACCCTTTTCTTCAGAGGACGTCTCGAAAATCGAAGCTCGAATGAAGGAGTTGATCGCAACTGAGTACGACGTTGTTAAGAAGATGGCGAGCAGAGATGAAGTTATTGAAGAGTTCACCGTCCGTGGAGAGGAATACAAGTTGCGACTAATAGAGGACATGCCTGAAGAGAAAGAAATGGGCCTCTATTACCATGAAGAATACCTCGATATGTGCAGAGGGCCTCACGTGCCCAACACGCGATTCTTAAAAAACTTTAAACTTACTAAGGTTTCAGGAGCATATTGGAGAGGAGACTCGAAAAATGAGATGCTTCAAAGAGTTTATGGAACTGCATGGGCTGATAAGAAAGACTTGCAAGCCCATCTTCATAAAATAGAAGAAGCGGAAAAGCGCGATCATCGCAAGTTAGGTAAAAAGTACGATTTATTCCATAACCAGGAAGAGGCCCCGGGAATGGTTTTCTGGCACCCCAAGGGTTGGCAGTTGTGGCAGGCCATAGAGCAGTACATTCGGTCGGTTCAAAATCAGAATGGATATCAAGAGATTAAAACTCCCCAGTTGGTAGACATGTCACTATGGCGAGAATCAGGTCATGCAGAGAAATTCGGTGATGGAATGTACAAAGTTGAGTCAGAAAATCGAGACTTCGCTATCAAACCAATGAACTGCCCATGTCATGTTCAGATTTATAATTCGAGATTGAAAAGCTATCGAGACCTGCCGCTAAGACTTGCAGAATTTGGTTCGTGTCACAGGAATGAAGCGTCTGGAACTCTTCAAGGCACTATGCGTGTGCGAGGTTTTGTCCAGGATGACGGACATATTTTTTGCGAGGAATCAGATATTCAGAAAGAAGTCAGTGAGTTCATTGATTTGCTCTTAGCTGTGTATCGGGACTTTGGTTTTGATGAATTGCAGATTAAACTTTCTACAAGGCCTGATGAAAGGGTTGGTGGCGATGAGGTTTGGGATAAGGCGGAGGAAAGCTTAGCAAAATCTCTTAATTCAAAGAATCTCGATTGGGAATATTTGCCAGGCGAGGGAGCCTTTTACGGTCCGAAGATTGAATTTTCGCTTAAAGATTGTTTGGGTAGGATATGGCAATGCGGGACGATGCAGGTAGATTTTTCTATGCCTGAGAGACTGGGCGCCTCTTATGTGGCCGAAGATGGGAGTAAAAAGCCTCCTGTGATGCTTCACAGAGCAATTCTTGGATCCTTTGAAAGATTTATTGGCATATTGATCGAACACTACGCTGGCGATTTCCCCGTTTGGTTAGCCCCCATCCAAGTTGCGCTATGTAATATTTCTGCGGGACAAGAAGAATATACCGCTGACTTGTCGGCAATGCTCGCTAAACACGGGTTTCGGGTAGAGGCGGACCTTCGAAATGAGAAAATCGGGCTTAAAATAAGAGAACATGCTATTCAGAGAGTTCCTTTTGTGCTTGTAGTTGGTGCTAAGGAAGTTGAGAACAACACAGTCTCTGTTAGAACAAGATATGGCGATGATTTGGGAACAATGACCAAATCAGAATTTGTTTTGCTTCTAGACGAGCACATTAAAGCCAAGAGATGGATAAATAGTAATGACGAATCCTAGGATTTTGCTATAATCCGCGTCCCTAGCTGAATTCAAGGAGATAAATTTATCAAAGAAAATTCGAAGAAATCTCGGATAAATGAAGAGATCGACGTGCCGACAGTAAGATTGATTGGCGCAAATGGAGAGCAGGTAGGTATTGTACCAATTGAAGAGGCTCTCAAAGAGGCAAAGTCAGAAAAACTTGATTTGGTAGAAATTGCCCCGTTAGCTGATCCTGTAGTCTGTAAAATATTAGATTATGGAAAGCATGTTTTTGAGGCAAAAAAAGGAAAGGCCGCTGCGAAGAAAAAACAGCGAAGAATGCAGGTTAAGGAAATAAAATTCCGTCCTGGAACAGACGAGGGTGATTACCAGGTAAAACTACGAAATCTTACCCGTTTTTTAAACGATGGCGATAAAACCAAGGTTACGCTTAGGTTCAGAGGGAGAGAAATGGCTCATCAAGAGCTTGGCATGGAACTACTTAAGCGAATTGAACAAGATTTAATAGAGATTGGAACTGTGGAGATGTTTCCAAAAATGGAAGGAAGGCAGTTGACAATGGTGCTTGCTCCAAACGGAAAAAAGAAAGCAAATATAGGTTCAAGCGAGACAAGCGAGACAAGCGAGACAAGCGAGGCGTAATACCATAATTTTTGCCTATTTAGAAATTTCAAAGTAATTCGAGAGAAGGGCAAAAAAAACAAAATTAAGAGAAAGAAAGGGTTACACAATGCCGAAATTAAAAACAAGTAGCGGGGCCGCTAAAAGGTTTAAAAGAACTGCAAAAGGCTACAAGCATCGCAGATCGTTTAGAAATCATATTCTGACAAAAAAAAGCACCAAGCGTAAACGTCAACTGAGAGGAATGAAAGACGTCGCTGCGTCCGATGCGCCATTAATAAAACGCTTGTTGGGAGAATAAAATATGCCAAGGATAAAAAGGGGTGTCACAGCTCATAGAAAACACAAAAAGGTTTTGAAAGCGGCAAAGGGTTACTACGGAGCAAGGTCCAGGATTTTTAGGGTTGCAAAGCAAGCGGTCACCAAGGCTGGCCAATACGCATACAGAGATAGGCGGGTTAAAAAAAGAGTGTTCCGAGCTCTTTGGATTCAAAGGATCAATGCTGCTGCCAGAGAATGTGGTTTATCTTATAGCGTATTTATGGATGGCTTGAAGAAACAGAATGTAGAGATTGATAGGAGAGTTCTAGCGGACTTAGCTCTTAACAAAAAAGAGGCCTTCTCCGCGCTAGCTGATAAGGTAAAAGAATCTAAAGCTGCTTGATCGAAATAGATTTACAAGGCCTTTTGGAAAAGTAGACTAGATACTGTGGCGACTCTAGAAAATATCTTTGGAAGAGCAAAAAAAGAGATCGTTTCCGCGGACGGTTTGGCGTCTCTGGACTCAATTCGGGTTAGGTACTTAGGAAAAAAAGGCGAACTTTCAGTACTCCTAAAAGAGTTGGGGAAACTATCCATAGAAGAGCGTCCTGCCCAAGGCGCCTTAATTAACGAGCAGAAAAAAGAGCTAGTTCAACTTCTAGAATTTAGGAAGCATGAAATAAGAACACGGGTTGAAAAAGAAAAAGAAAAATCAGAGTTTATTGATATCACGTTGCCTGGACTTGGATCCTCGACCGGAGCTTTGCACCCCATAACGCAAGTTCTTAATAGGATTGAAAATTTTTTTTCCTCTGTCGGGTTTTCAGTCGTCGAAGGGCCAGAGATCGAAGATGATTACCATAACTTCGAGGCTCTAAATATTCCTAAGCACCATCCCGCGCGAGCCATGCATGATACTTTTTACTTCAATAAAGAACTGTTGTTAAGAACCCACACATCCCCTGTTCAAGTGAGGGTTATGGAAGAGCAAAAGCCTCCGATTAGAATAATTTGTCCTGGTCGAGTTTTCAGGGTCGATCAACCTGATCCTTCCCATTTGCCAATGTTTCACCAAGTTGAAGGCCTTGTTGTCGATACCAACGTAACATTTGCTGATTTGAAGGGCATGATAATTCAGTTCTTGCGAGCTTTTTTTGAGGAAGACGGGTTGAAAGTTAGATTTAGGCCCTCTTATTTTCCTTTCACCGAACCCTCAGCTGAGGTGGATGTCTCTTGTGTCAATTGCGGCGGAAAGGGGTGCAGGGTTTGTAGCCATACAGGATGGCTTGAAGTGATGGGTTCTGGGATGGTCCACCCCAGGGTATTGGAGTGCGCGGGGATCGACCCAGAGAAATATATGGGACTCGCTTTTGGGATGGGCCCAGATAGGTTAGCCATGTTGCGCTACAACATCGGCGACTTGAGATATTATCTAGACAACGATTTGCGATTTTTAGAACAATTTAGGTAGGTTTTCGATGAAGTTTAGCGAGAGGTGGGTCCGTGAGTGGGTAAATCCTAAAAAGGATATAGATAGCCTCGTTAATCAGCTTACTATGGCAGGGTTAGAAGTAGATTCGGTAGACGCGCTTTCGGCCACTCTGGAAAATGTGGTTCTCGCAGAAATAATCTCGGTAGACTCTCATCCGAACGCAGCGAATCTTAAGATTTGTTTGGTTGGAACAGGAACCGCAAAACTACAAATCGTATGCGGCGCTCCAAATGCAGTTCCTGGAATACGTGTGGCGCTTGCGTGCATAGGTGCGGTTCTCGCATCCGGAGAAAAGATAAGGAAAACAACTTTAAGGGGTACTGAATCACATGGAATGTTGTGTTCAGAAAAGGAACTAGGCCTAAGCGAAGAGCATTCTGGCATCGCAGAGTTTCCTGCCGATGCACCCGTTGGCGTCCTAGTTCACGAATATTTGAAGCTTGAAGACTTTATAATTGATGTTGACCTGACTCCGAATAGGGGAGACTGCCTCTCGATACTTGGTATAGCGAGAGAGGTTGGGTTCTTAAATGAGATTGATATCAATAGACCTACTTTTACTTCCCCAGAGCCAAAGTTGCAGGACAAACAAGAGGTCGAATTAGTCTCTTGTGACGACTGTCCAAAATATCTAGGACAAGTCGTAAAAGGGATTGATTCGAGCGCGCCCACGCCAGTCTGGATGAAAGAAAAATTAAGACGAGGTGGTTTGCGTTCGGTCGACCCAGTGGTTGATGTCACTAATTATGTGATGCTGGAATTAGGACAGCCTTTGCATGCTTACGATTTTGATAAACTGGAGGGAAAGATAGCTGTCAGGAAATCAACAAAAGGAGAAAAAATTCGGCTGCTGGACGGGAATGAGACTTCGATTGAACATGGATCAGTTTTAATTGTCGATCAAGCGGGTCCCGTAGGGTTAGCTGGAATAATGGGAGGACAGAGAACCTCTGTTTCAGCAAGCACTGAGAATGTTTTTTTAGAAAGTGCTTTTTTCTTTCCAACCTCTTTGTCAGGAAAAGCCAGAGCCCATGGCTTGTCTACTGATGCTTCTCATAGGTTTGAGCGAGGCGTAGACTGGGAAGGCCAAGAACTAGCGTTGGCCAGGGCAATTCAGTTGCTTCAAGAAATCGCGGGAGGAGAAGTAGGGCCCGTAACCAAAGAGCTAAATAAAGAGAGTTTTCCGAAAGCTAGAACGGTCAGGCTCCGTCAGGCCCAGATTGAGAGAGTTCTTGGTATCTCAGTAGAAAAATCAAGGATAGAAAGCATCTTCTCTAGATTAGGACTTGTTGCGAAATTCCTAGATTCGCGCTCTGAAAAACTCTGGGAAGCATTAATTCCCTCTCATCGTTTTGATTTAAATTTGGAAATAGATTTGATTGAAGAAATCGGAAGGTCTTTTGGCTATGATCATCTCCCCAGCAGAACGCTTTCGGCAAATTTAGAGATTTCGCCATCTTCCGCCAATCATTCCCTTCAAAAAAAAATAGCAGGACATCTTGTTTCGCGAGG
>MDTC01009727.1_pt1 | contig 15909 bp, 14 predicted proteins | sample 811181 | NCBI WGS metagenome assembly MDTC01 (sample SAMN05326644, study PRJNA326480) | marine metagenome | isolation source: seawater | place: Pacific Ocean: North | collected 2011
ACAGGTACGATGGATAACCAAGATCCTATAACTGGACTAGATACAAATCTTTTTGAAGCAGGTGGTCGTGTGTGTTTCCATGAAGTAGAAATTACAGGATCACCTGGACGATACACTGTAACAATAGATGGTGATTTAACACGGGTAGGATTAATAAATATCACAGGAGTTTTAGTTGATAATTATATAATTTATGAAGATGCAAATGGAGAATGTTATGGTGGTAATATATCTCAATCAAGTGTAACAAATTTAAGTAAAATATAAAATGGCAGTTTTAAAACAAAATGAAAATAGTGAAAAGTATTATATTGGATGGTATGGTACTTGTGAAACCCCATGCGAAAATGTTAATATATCACTATCAAGTTTTCGTGACAAGGTATTCAAAATTTATCAATCAAGAAATGACAATGTAGGATATAGAAGTTTTGATGGAGTAGTGCAACCACAATTAGATGGATTTGTACAACACTTCACAGAATTGGAATGTGGTAAAAGTTATATTATTATTCTCAACAAAGGAACAGGTGAAGTTGAATTACCTAATTTTCTAGAAACACACATTGATTCTGCTGACGCAGGACGAATTATTGCACAATGTGTTGAAGCAGAAACTCCTACTCCTACTCCTACACCAACACCAACTGAAACTCCTACACCAACACCAACTGAAACTCCTACACCAACACCCACTCCAACCGAAACACCAACACCTGTTGATCCGACACCTACACCTACACCAACCGAAACTCCAACTCCAATAGATCCAACTCCCACACCAACCGAAACACCTACTCCAACTGAAACACCTACTCCTAAAGCATTTAGTTGTTGTGATGAACTACCAAAAATAATAAATGTAGTAAGTGGAATTGGTCAAGAAGACGGAACAAACTATGTATCGGTAGTTTCAAATCCAGATGGATCAAGTGATGGAGTTCTTTGTATGGAAGAAATCACACAAGCAGGTTCGGATGCAATGACTGGTATTAGTTTTGGTACAGACGATTTTTCACAAGGTGGTTTGAATTTATCATGTACAGGAAACTATACAAATCAAGTATTTAGATTCACACGGAATTCCGATGGAAAATGCTATGCTGGTCCTATTGACTGGTCTATACCAATTAATAGATGGGACCCTATAAACTAACGCAGGACTAAGATTATGGCAACTTTAACTCAAACAACAACTCAAGAAACCGTATATTATACTTGGTACGGATCGTGTCAAAATGAACCATGTGAAGATTTTCCACTTGGAGATCATAAAGATGTTTTAAAAAATATAATGCAACTCAATGAATCTGGAATAGGTTCTAAAGCATGGCAGGCTGCATTACCTGATTTCTTTCAACCATTTACAGTTTTAAGTTGTGGTCATGCGTATCGTATCGTGGTAAAAAAAGGATTTGGTTCACTTGAAATACCAGGACTTACTATATCTGGTACAGAAGCAGATACAAATTATGGAATGCTTACTAATCAGTGTGTTACTCCTCCAACCCCAACACCCACTCCTACGATTACTCCTACACCTTCACCATCTCCGACTCCTTCACCAACTCCAACTCCTTCACCAACTCCAACACTTACTCCATCTGATTGTTGCTTTGATTTGGAACATACAATCACAACAACAGGAAGTTTAGATGAAACTCCGGATGTAAATGGAGTTACTTCATTTTTATTTGAAGAGGGTGGAACATTGTGCTTTGATTCATTGAATATAACAAATACTCCAGGAAGATACAACATAGGAACATCAGACAATTCTATTTTTGGTTACATTACAACAAAGGGTACATTCATAAACAATCGTTTTGTATATAAATCACCATCTACTGGTTTATGCTATGAAGTTAATTTAGAAACCGAATCAGGAACAAATGAACTAAAACCAATGTAGGAATTAAGTTATGGCAACACTTCAGCAAAATCCTAATTCTACATCTATTTACTTTGGGTGGTATGGTACGTGCGATTCAACTTGTGAATCATTTGATCTTACTAACTTAGATGTAAGAAGTAAAATATTAAAAGTATTTCAATGTAAAGGTTTGAACGATGGATTTAATGGTTTCGATGCAACATTGCCAACATCTTATGATAGTTCTGCACAACCATTTACATCACTTGAATGTGGAAAAGCATATTTGATTACTATGCCGGTCGGAAATGAAACACTTACTATAAATGGATTTACGTTTACAAACACATCTGATCTTCTTACTGAAAAATATTTGACAGAAAACTGCCAACATACTGAAAATTTTTGTACTTTTCATATAAATAATTTAACATCGAATACATTTGATTTGAATATAAACTTGGATACACTAATTCCTGCACCTTCAAGTAATAACTTTATCCAAGGAGCAGAAGTATTATTTTCTGGTATAGAACTTGATGTTAACACAAATATAATTCCACATACATTTTTAAAACAAAAACAAAAGTATATAGAAGAAAATAATACAAGTATGATAGAATTATTTGAGGAAATAATTCAAAATACTTTAACAACAAAAAGTTTTATTCACAACGGAGAGCATTGGAACAAACTTGTTTTTGCTGACTTACGAGATAATGGCACAGGATTTTCAATTAACGAAATTGATAAAGTATTAAGATTTACTATACAAACAATTGGTTCACCTAATTGGAAAATTTATATACAGGATGCAAAAGTTTATGATTCAACTCCAAATTTAAACGAGTATGTTTATGAATTGTGTTTACCAGGTTCTGTATTACCTACACCAACACCAACTCCTACACCAACAAAAACAAATGGGGATTTAGGACCATCAGATCCAACACCTACCCCAACCCCTACCCAGACCCCCACACCAACTCCCACACCAACACCAAGTCCAACACCTACTATTACACCAACCCCAACAGAGACACCCACAGAAACACCCACCCCAACCGAAACTCCCACGGAAACACCAACCCCAACAGAGACACCCACAGAAACACCGACACCTACACCAAAATCTGCACCTAATATTATAGACTTAACTTTTAATAATTCTATAACAACAGAAGAGTCTATATTTTTTAGTTGGGAAGATGACGGTACGGATCGTACGTATAAAGTAGAATTATCAACCGACTTTAACTTTGAAAATGTTATTTCATCCGATGAAAATTACGATGCAAATTTTTATTCTGTGAATAATTTAGATCCTGATACTGAATATTTTATTCGTGTAAAAAGCAATCCGTTTGGTGATGAAACATTTGAATCAAACGATTGGGTTATTTCATCTGGATTTACAAAAGAAGAAGAAACACCGACACCAACACCCACTCCATCTCCAACACCCATAGACAATTCAAAATTATATATAGCATTTGCTGGACCGAATGTAGTAGATAACGCATTGGCATATTCATCGTTTTATGAAGTAAATGTGAGTAATAGTTCAAATAGACGATTAATTCTCCAAGATGTTGACGGGTGGAATAGTTTTAGTAGTCCTGATAATGAAAATTATATAATAGACGGAAGTATTCTACGTACAGAGTTACATTTAATTGATGAATCAACCCCAAGATCAGTTGTACATATTTCTCCGTTTTCTGAGGAGGCAAATTTTGTTTTAAGTGGTTTTAGTGACACCTTGGATATGATGAACTCACTGGACGGATTAACTATTCGTTACGATAGTGTTGCAAGTGAATTTTATGTTATATACGAAGAATCACTTAATTATACTCAATTCACAATAAGTGGAGAAGATGCAACTACGCACGGAACATCTATTGAGCAATGGATGTCAAATGCACAGGTAAATTACATTTTTAATATATTATTGGTAGAATCGTTGGAAAAACCTACATATCCACTTGAACAATCCGTTATTGATAACGCATACATATCAAACAAAATAAGTTCCTTTGATAAAGCAAATTGTGGAGTAGACTCAACAAATGATAAAATAATGAACATGGCATTTGATGTAACAACCGACACATCTCCAAAATTATATAGTCCTGTTTGCTCAAATAATTCTGCAATATCAAGTGATTCACCTTGGTCAGGATCAAATTGTACACACTTCGCAGGTGCAGGTATCACCGTAGCAATTCCAAAGAAAAATAACGATCCTGTTGGTATAAACGAGTTTTATTTTTACTATCCATCAACAGATGGTTCTACAAACGATAAAGTATTTTTTCTGTGAGGTTGATTAAATGAATTTTTGTTGCAGTGACGATTATACCGAAACTGGTTCTTTTTTAACAGATGATGTAGATATTTACAGTGCGTTTCAAGCATACTTAGTTGGATCAGGAAATGTATTTCCTACTTTAGATGAATTTAAAACTTACTACGAAAATCTTGTATTTAGTGGACTTTCATCGTCACTTGGAAATGAAATTAAACATTTACCACAAATGGATTGTGCCGACTTCACCGAGACAGGTGTTATAGTTACAGACGATGTAAACATTTTTAGTGCTTATCAAGCATATTTGGTTGGTACAGGTGGTGCGTATCCACTAGAAATGGAAGAATTTATGAGTTATTATAATAATTTAATTCAAACAGGAATCGCACAAAATTTATCGTTTGATATAAAACATTTGCCAACAAAAGACGAAGATATGTATGTAATAACAAGTGAAGGTAAAGTTCAAAAAATAGGTTGCTCTTGTACCATAATTGACACACTAAACAAAGATTCTGAAACATTAAATGTAAAAGTAGATCTTGGATCAATTGATCCAACAAGTACAAATGGACAAATAAAAGCAATTGAATTGGTATTTGATGCTATTGAATTTAAATCAGGGGCATCAGCAAATATAGATAAAATAAATTTAGGAAATCCTGAAATTACTTCAAATTGGGATGATATTGATTTGAATATAGCAAATCGTTTAAGAAAATACACAAATGTTTATTTTGATTACGGAAAACGAATAAATGGAAGTGATCCGACAAATAAATTGTCTAATTTTGGATTTTTAGATTTAGATGGTGATGGAATAAATTATGATGATAACTCAAATAATATACTAGATTTTGAAATTCCATATGAAAATATAAACGAAAATGAGTATAAAATAGCAGAAGTGAGAATTTATGACTCTAGTTGTGGTCAAAATTTATTTAATATAGTAGAATGTATTTGAAGATAATTCATTATATATTATATTTATTATTGAATCATATGAATCAAACAACGGAGGATCTAACGATGGAAAAAAATACAACTAACAAACGACAAGTTTTTAAAGACTTATTTGACGGCAATTTTGCTGGTTCATATAATAAGTGGGGAAAAAAAGTAAACGGTGACGTAGTCGTACAAGGACATACTTATGGAGTTTCTGTACGATTTCCAACCGAGTTTCCTAACTATAAAAGTGATCCAGGAAGACTTGAACTTAAAGTAAGTTGGGGCAATCGTGTATTGTTTTTTGGTGGTCATCAAGACGGAATAGCAAATATTTCTGTTGATCAGTATAAACTCAATTCACGTGCAAAACTTAATTGTCAGTTTTTCCTTTATGGAGACGATGGTGAATGCAAGAAAGAATTTCGTGCATTTGAAATCGATTTGGCAAAGTATATGCTCTAATATAAACTTGTTGAGTTAATAAGTTACATTTAAAGGTTATATTTTTTTTTTTCTATATGTTGTTAATGTATAGAATTTATTTATTAGAATATAAATAATATGTATATTTATATTCAATGAGCAATTATGAATTAACAATTAGTGCAAATGATAATACTGTTGTAAGTTTAAAAATAAACAACAGAAAAAGTATATTTTTTGGTTCTAAGAAATTTATATTAAAACCTTCTTCGGATATAGAATTAAGTGAGGTTTCAAAAAAAAATAATTTTAAGGTATTGTCAAACCACTTTACATCGCATCCGAATAAATTTAAGATGCCTGAGAATAACTTAAAGTTGTATGTAGATTCAGAAAATAATCAAAGTGGATATAAGTATTCAAATTATTTTTTACTAAAAGAGTTGGGTTCAAGTTCAGTAATGCTAAAAAGTTATTTTAACCCACACTCAGTAATAGAAAAGTTGGGAAAAAATAAAGTTAGAATTTATATCTCCGAAAAACTAGAAGCAGGTAAACTTAATTTTTCGTCACCTGCTTATTTTGTCACCAATAGAACATTCGCATCTTACACTCAATATCGTGGAGTGCAAATTGCATATAATACCGAGTACGATAAAAGAAATGTAAATCAAACTGCGTTTTTTGAAAAATCTTTTGACATAAAAAGTAGTTACATTGACAATGGGCATTTAATTCTTGTAACAAGTGATATACTTCCGATGGTTAAAAAAGAAATAAATGTTTACATTCAAAAAACAAATTTAGTTGTTTTAAACGGAATGCAAACGTTAGAAGTATTATCACCAAACTTATTGCGAGTAAAAGATGAAAAAATTGCTGAAATGTATACAAAGATTAATTCTAATATTTTAGGTTCTTTTTACTTTATAGGTGGAACAAAAATTTATTGCGATGTTTCTAATCTAAGAATGGGTGATGTTGTTGTATTTGATTATGAAACAGGTAAAGGAAAATCTTTTGGAATTTCAAATATATTAAAAGATGAACAAGGATTTTATTTACTTATAGATGAATTTATTGAAAATAAACCAAAGTATATTTGTAAAAGTCATACTCAAAATAATACAACAGATGTAGTAAATTTTTCTTATGAAAACAAAACTGCTTATTATTCAGTATCAGAAACTGACATAACAACAGAATTATTATGGTTAACTCACAAACCTGATGCTGTGCGTGGAGGTCGGGCAAATAGTGTATTGTCATATGTAGATTGTTATTTTGAATATGAAGAATTGGATAATTTAATGAAAAGCAGTTATGAAGATAGTAACGTCTGATTTTACCCAATTAATTAATCTTCGTGATGCAATTGATGCTGAAGAAAAAATAAGAATTGAAAAAGTATCTAAATCAAATTTCACACAGGATTTTTTAGATAACAAATTTTCAATAGATTTAAATTCAGATAAAGTAATTTCTTTTGAAGAATTGGAAATAATATGGGGATGGTTGGCACAGGGCAAACCAAAAAATGTTCAAATTTTTATATCAAATGCAAGTGTGCTTCCTGCAATAAGTGAAATTCCGGACGACTCACCTGTAAAAATAAATACAGATTCTGTTAGTAGTGTTAGTAGTGTTAGTAGTGTTAGTAGTGTAGGATCATCCACATTTGAAGTTTCGTATGAAGGATGTTCTTATGATATTTATTATAAGTACGGAGATATAAATCAAACAGGTAATGGAGTAGATTCAGATGATACAAATACTGCTCTTGATATTTTACTTGGGGAAATAAGTCATCCTGAACAAGATTCGTTAGAGTTTGCTTTGGCAAATATGAATAAATCTTCCACATTTACAGGATTATCGTTTTCAGAGTTACTTAAAATTGACTGCGTAGCAAAAAAAGAAATAGATGATTATGAGTATTTCGTACCAGCAAATACAGAGTTAAGTTCCGACTGGAATATGGATGGTGAAGTAGATGAACAAGATTTACTGATATTAGAAAGATTTGTATTAATTCAACCATCTACTTTAGAAGAGTATAATAAAGATCGTGGTGAATATCCACTTGCAAAATGCTTACCAGATTTAAATACAGCAAAATATCAATGTCCTGTAATACACGAATCATGTTTAACACCAACTCCAACTCCAACACCAAGTATAATAAACCTCAACTCGGTCAAAATAAAAGAGTGTTGTATAAATGGAAATGAACTCGATATAAGTGTTGAATATAATGTAGAAAATTCAACAAATTTGTTTATTCATGTAAAACCCGGTGAATTTAAAATTGCAAAAACATTTTCTAATGTAAATTCAGGACTACATACAATAAAACATACATTTGAGAATGTGGATTTTGAAGTAACACAAGTAGTAGTCTTTTTAACAGATGTAGGTTGGGTAGAAAGAATTGATTCTGATGTATTAAATGAAATAACAACGTGCGAAACACCCACCCCAACTTTATTAGACAACGATTCTGTGCGAATACTAGAAATCTGCATGGACAAAGACGATTTAAATATTACAGTGGAATACAACACTCCAAGAAAAACAAATTTGTATATTAATGTAAAACCGAGTGAAATGGATCTTGAAAGAAGACATCGTAGAAGAATGTATGGTAGACGAAGACGTCGTAGATATGTTGACTATGATGAATGTGGAGAATGTGAAGAATCAAGAAATAGATACAACAGAGAAAGTGATTGTGGATATGAAATGGTAGAAGAAATGCAGTATTATGATTGTTGCGATGAAATTGAAGAAATATTTAATGATGTCACAGAATCAGGAATCATTGAATATACATTTTCGGATTTGTGTTTTGAACCATCTGAAGTAATTGTATTTTTAAGTAGAACAGGATGGAATCCATGTGCTCCACAACAAACTATTTCAGAGATTCCGGAATGTCCTATATTGTGTCCTACACCAACTCCAACAAGCACCTATGATTGTGATTCACCACATCCTGATGACCTTCAGGTAAATTACGGAGATTACTTAATATTCAAAAGATGGTTAGAATTAGATAAAACACATCGTTTAGATAAATTTAATTTACATCGTGATTACGCACCAATTGCGTGTAGACTTCCATATAATAAATACGATACAATTGGTACATCTTCTAGTTCATTTCAAGAAGTTTATGATGGACTTGAAAATCTTTAATTTATTATAAAAAAGAGAATGTAATATATTTATGATATGTATTAAGAATACTATCATGGGAGACGAATTAATAAAAGAAAATCAACTACCTAGTAGAATTGAAAATGTATATTATCACTCGTTTACGAGTGGACTTGCCAATAGAATGCGAGCATGGATCACGACATCTGCATTTGCAGAATATATGAATGTTCCGTATATCATGAAATGGAGAGTAGATGATGCAATTAATAATACTTTTTTCCACGAATTGTTTGAAGTGCCAAACAATATGCAGTATATATTTGATAAAAGTTTTGAACCAAATTCTACAACTTTTTGGATAAAACGAAATTATCCTAATAACAGTTTTCATGATAATTTTATAGAAGGAAATTTTAATTTATCTAAAAAAGAATTTCAAAAAATTGTGGATAATCAAAAAAGATACATTAATCCACTTCCACACATTCAAAAAAAATTTGAACTTTTAAAGAGCAACTTAAATATAGAAAATTGCATAGGTCTTCATATACGAAGAACAGATTTAAAAGAACAACATCTTACGACTGATGCTTGGTTTGAAGATAATATTCAAGCAGAAATAAGTAAAAATAAAAATGTTAATTTTTTTCTAGCAACTGACAACGAGTATACAGAGAAAAAATTCACTTCAAAGTATTCAAATTATATACAGATTACAGAACGAAATTTCGATAATAATAAGTGTGGTGAAGTATATCCAGGTGGATCAAGATATAGACACTCGTCAATTGAAAATGCTTTATTAGATATGATGCTATTGGGATGTACGCAAAAAGTATATGGGTGCTATGGTAGTAGTTTCGGAAGACTTGGTGCGTGGATGGGTAAAAAAAAGTTTATAATACCTAATGCAAGGAACCTGAATTAATGAAGAAATTTAAAAATTGTTTGTTGTCATTACCAAGAACAGGATCAAATTGGGTAAGATATTGGTTTGAATATTTTTCAAATGAAAATACAAGTGAACGAAACATTTTAGTAGAAGTAAATCATTGGGGAAAACCACGAACTTCAAAAAATAAAGCAACATTATATAAAAGACATTCATTAACACAAAAAGATATTGAAAATCGTGAAGTTGAAAATTTAGTTTTATTATTAAGAGATTATCGTGAGAGTTTCGTTAGATATTGTCGTGGAAACACTTTTCAGAATCAAATTCAAAGAATGTCAGAGTATACAGACAATTTAAAAACTTATGATTCATTTAAAGGTAATAAGATGATTATGTATTACGAAGATTTTGTATTGTATCCAAAGGTGTATATGAAGCAATTTTTAGATTTTCTTGGAATTAAAAACGAATGGGGTGATATTAACATCGAGAATCATCGTAACATTTCTGTAAAATTATACGAATCAGGTGGCAGTAAAATAGTTGGTAAGCAAACAAAAGGTGCACCGTCTTTAACAAAAGGAAAAGCAGATTTTCAATTCCACCAGCAATGTTTAGATAAACATACAATATATAAATTAGAAAATTATTTCAAATGCAATTATACACTTTTGCACGACAAATATCTTTCACGATATAAAATATGATTTTACAAATATTTATGTATATCTGCATAAGCAGAGTATATAAATTATGAAATTAAATTATACATCAGAAATCTGTGTTTTCTTTTTAACTACAATTTATGAATTTGAGAATGGAGAATTGGAAACTGCGATTGATTATTATTTGACTGAACTTAAAAAAAGCAACTGCAAATATTCATTTGATTTGTTTATATTTTTTGATAAATCATATAGTAGACGAGACTTTATCAATTTAAAAAAATTTAAAAAAAGTGATCATGTTGATGATGTAATTATTGTATCAAGTAAAATTAAAGATAAAGAAAACTTGTATGAAAAAAATTTAAAAACTGATTTTCCGTTGAAAGATTTACCACTTGGACGATCTCATGGAATAAACTTTCATTTTTACAAAACAATAAATCATCTTTTTAAAACAAAATATGAAAACTTTTTATTACTTGAAAGTGATACAAAACCAATGAAGTCTAATTGGTTTCAGGTAGTAAAAACTTATATTGAAACTAACAAAGACTTTAAAATAGCAGGAAGTTTATATAAAGGAACTAACTACGAAACGCATCGTAATTCATATTATGGAGGTCATTTAAACGGAGTAGGAATATACAAAAATAGTTTAGATACTAAAAATTTAATAAATAATTCAAAAAAATTTTTAATAAATGAACTTATAGAAGATCATGTGAAACCAAAACACGAACAAAAATATTGGGAATTTATGAATTATGACGTAGCAATTTATTTATATGCAAAAAAGTTTGACGAATTACACGGTTATGTAGATACAGATATTTTTACAAATGCAAGTGCACCTGAAGATTCAAATTTGAAAGAACTTGATATTTTATTAAAACATCCTCATACTTCTTTTTTGCATCGTAAAAAATTATACGAGTAATTAGGAGTTTGAAATGGATTTACCACTACACGTTTCAAAAACATCAGAATATTGTTGGATTCAAATACCAAAGTGTGCTTCTTCTACAATTCGTAGGGTTTTAAATGAACATACTACCAAAGACTTACATTCACATAATGAATGGGAAAAAATAGAATATACAGAACAACACGCAGAATTGTTTACTTTTATATTTGTTAGAAATCCATTCGATAGACTTGTAAGTTGCTATTATGATAAAATAGTCTGCCACGAACGATGGTCTAATATAAAAAGACAATCGGATAGCATACATTACATGATAGATAATAAATTTAATTTCCATCAATTTATAGAAAAAATAACGACTGATTTTTACGGAACGGATGATCATTGGATGAATTGCACAAACTTTATACCTAAAAATCATAAAAACAATATGTTTATTGGCAAGTGTGAGAATTTACAATCCGACTTTAATTATGTTTGTAAAAAAATTAAAATACCTTCATTTACACTTCCGAGTGCAAACAAAACAAATCATAAACATTATACTGAGTATTACAACAATGAAACTCGCAAACTTGTAGAAGAAAAATATGCAGATGATTTAGCAAATTTTGAATATAAATTTTAACAACAGAAGATTCTTGTTTTTAAAAAGGATGATACTTATTACTGTAGCATGAAATCTAACCGAAAAACAATTTATATTTATAGAGGATCTATCACAGGTGGAGGATGTTCAAAAATCATAAATGATTTACTTAGGTTTTTACATAAATTAAATAAATATAACCTCGTATTAATTTCGTATGTTTGCTCTGATTTGGATATCGATGAAGATGAAAATGGAAATATTATTCCTATTAAAAGAATAACAATACCAACGGAAATATATTGGAAAAAAGCATTAGTGGAACAAATAGGTTCGCATATAGATAAACAAGTAGAACCGATTTTAATAAGTTTTCTTGATTTTAATTCACATCGTTTTATTTCTGTGTCTGAATATATTTTACGAGATAATGTATTCTGGATAAATTTCGATACAAACCATCCAACTAAAATTATTAATACTTTTCAAACTAAAAACGAAGCAGTTGGAATTACATATAAAGACTTGTGTGATGCAACCGATGTAATTCGTTTAGAAAATAAAAATTTTGATAAGTATATTCCTGGTGAAAATAATAAAAATAAAATTTGGAGTTTTTGGAACACGGTGGAAATACCAAAATATAATCCAGTTAAGTTTGATAAAGAATTTAATTTAATAAGTGTAAATGGACTCAGAGAAAGCAGAAAAAGTATTTTGCCACTTGTAAAAGTTTTACCTAACTTGATTAAAACTATGCAAAACTTTAAATTGCATATTATAGGTGAGATTAGTCCATTAACAAAAAAAGAACTTGATTTATTATTAGACGAAAATCCAATTATAAAAGATTATATTTCTGTTTTACCAAATGTTAAAAATTTACATGATTATTATAGTGCTTGTGATTTTATGGTATCAACTGCTGAATTCGAGGGAACAAGCAACGCAGTAATTGAAGCATTAGCACACGAACTACCTGTGTTATGTTTAGAATCAAGTTTAGGTATAAACGAAACAATACATCATAGACATACAGGATTTCATTGTAAAGATGCAGAGGATATGAACTCACGGATACGACAATTATGCAATGATAAAGATAAACTAAAGGCATTGAAAAATAATTGTAAAAAATTAAAAGGTGAACTTACTAATCCAATTCACGGAATACAAAAATATAAAGAGATTATAGATAAAAGAAAAGTTTCACATGACAAAAATGCTCGTCAAAAACTTAAAAATTTTAGTAAGAGTATATTATCAAAACCTTGGATTTATCGTCAAAAATTGGATGCACTTGTATTATATTGTGATCTTGAAAATTTTGACGAAACTGCTATGCAAAATACACTTAAAACAAATGCGTATGATGAAAGTAAAAAGTGCTTGTTTATTTTAAAGTATAAAACAGAAAATCAATTAGAAAAATTTAAAAAATTATTTATTAATTCTGATAAAACTGAGATATTATACAAATTTATAAATACACCAAGATGCATTGGAAAATATTCTGAATCTAAAACAAGCACGAACGGATTACTTTTGTTATCAAAAAGTGTTAAAATAAAAAAATATTGTAATAAAAATTCTTTAGAAAATATTATATTTTGTGATTGTACACAGAAAATAAATTGGTGGTTGGAAAAATATGAACATCATCTTAGAAAATTATCCGAATGGCAATCAAAGGATTCTTGGTTGTGGATGGTGGGTGCGATGGATGTAGTAAAAAATAATTGTTGCTTTTCATTAAGTGCATGGTACAACTTTGATTTAGATTCATTTATATCTAATAATGAACAATGGTTTGTTAAAAATAAAAAATTAGTAGCAGGTATAAATTTACCTAAAGAAATTATGAAAAAAATAAGAGCACTTTATTAATGATATACAAAGAAAATACATTACTTTTTAGTGCAATTCCAAAAACAGGAACAACTGCTATATCTTCTCATATAAATGAATTTTTCAAATACAAAACAAAAACATTCATAGAAATTGATAATAAAAAAGATTTTCATCCAAGTATATGGGACATGAACACATGGATTGATTTAAATAATTTAGATTTAAGCAATTTATTTTATTGTGCAATAACAAGAAATCCATACGATAGATTTGTTTCACATTACTTTTATTCAGTTTATGTAAAAGACTGTTATGAAAAATATAAATGTACTCCGTTCGGTTTTAAACTTTTAAAAAAACACGAAACAATAGAAATTGTAAATGAAAAATTAAATTCAGAAATTATCTGCGATGGTGAGTATAATAGTATAATTAATAATGCGTTTTTGACAAAACCAACTGAAGAGTATTTGCAGGTAAAAAAAATATTAGAAAATATAAATTCGTTTGATGACTTCGTGTATTCCTGTTGTGAAAAAAAAGAAGACAATGGATTTCCTCCACAAATTATTTTTACACATCATGTCAAGGATTATAGTGGAAGAAAGTTAGATTATATTGGAAAATATGAAGAATTGCAAAATTCATTTGACTATATTTGTAATAAAATAAATATTCCATCAGTAAAATTAGAAAAAACAAATAAAAGTGAACATAAACATTTTACTGAATATTATAACAAAGATTTACAACAAAAAATATACAATTTATATAATGTAGATTTTAAATATTTTAATTACGATAAAAACTTTAATTAATTTATATGATACAGACTTCTGAAGTGTTCAACACAACATGGAATATTGTTGTTAATTTGGGAATTAAGTGTAATACTCTAAAAATATCGAGGTCGGCAAACTTACGATATTATTCAAGTCCATTTGATAACATTGATACAGTAGAAGGACTTACGGAAACTTCGGATTTAATGTCTAATGAATTCTCAAATTATTTTAATGACATAAATGATTGGAAAATTAAAAACGAAATTGCACCAAGAAGCACCGAAATTCGCAATAAAATAGTTTGGCATAAAGACACACCAAACGTGTATTATCCTCACTTTGCGGATGTGTGGTTTAAAGAAACAATAACAAAAGAAGAATTATACGATTGGAAAACTGCTGATAAACTTGATATACAACCAATTTGGGAAGATGTAAAACGAGTTTTTGGTAATCGTCAACAACGTCTTGTTTCACAATTAAAAAGCAAAAACAAAATATTGTTTTTTAGAGCAGATGAAAAACGTCAACTCAAACGAGTTCATTCAACAAATCAAGATCATCATATTGAAGAATTTATTTCAAAGATGCAAAACGCATTTCCACAGACTAAAATTGGATTATTGTATTTGTACTGCAACTCTGAAAAATTTCAAAGAAAATTAAATTGCTCGGAATATGTTTTTGCCGAAGAAATTCCAAATGAGGTAAATGAAACAGAGTATTCTATTAAACGATTGAGTGATTTAAAAGTGTTACCAAGAACAAAAATGTTGCCTATTGATTTCAACATCAAATGCGATGATACAGAATAAAAACTCTTTAAATTAACTATATATACTTATGAGCAATAAAAGAAATATACTTGTATGTGGTGGAGGAGGATTCATCGCTGGACATTTAGCAAAAGACCTTCAAGAACAAGGTCATAACGTGCGTGTGGTTGACAAAAAACCATTGAATCAATGGTATCAACCGATTGAAGGCACAGAGCAACTTGTTCTTGACCTTGAATTGCGTGAAAACTGCATGAAGGCAGCCGAGGGCATGGACATGGTATATAATCTTGCTTGTAATATGGGTGGAATGGGTTTCATTGAAAACAATCACGCATTGTGTATGCTCAGTGTTCTTATTAACGTACATATGCTTGTGGCTGCCAAAGAACATGGTATCAAAGACTTTCTTTATAGTAGTAGTGCGTGTGCATATCCTACATACAAGCAAACTGAGATTAAAAGTGCATCCGATCAAGCATTAGCAGAACAAGATGCTTATCCTGCTGATCCTGAAAGTGGATATGGATGGGAAAAGTTATTTAATGAAATTCTTACCAACTTTTACGAAGCAGATTATGATATGAATGTTCGTATTCCTCGTTATCACAATGTTTATGGTCCGTATGGCACTTGGCAAGGTGGTCGTGAAAAAGCACCGGCTGCTTTGTGTCGTAAAATCATTGAAGCAAAA
>MDTC01132772.1_pt1 | contig 15909 bp, 16 predicted proteins | sample 811181 | NCBI WGS metagenome assembly MDTC01 (sample SAMN05326644, study PRJNA326480) | marine metagenome | isolation source: seawater | place: Pacific Ocean: North | collected 2011
AGATCATAATCTTCATTTCAAGGTTAAACAGAAAATCCTGAAATTATACAGGTTAGCAGTATTGAAATGACTAGTTAGTGAATAAAATACCTGCAGTCGAATTAAACAGAATGTCATTCGGGATTTCAAAGCCTGCATTAACAAATGTCTGAATGATTTTTACCTCTTTCATTTTGTAATCCTCCGATGAGCGAAATGCTTCCAATGTCATTTCATCAGACCATTTTGTGAACACAATGATGCGGCCATCATCTTCAGCAAATGTAGAACCAATACAGCCATGTTCTATTGCAATTGAGAGGAAATCTACCATTGCAGCACTCATCTCTTCAGTAATTTTCCTGTTGTTTTTGTTGGTTATCCACATTCGAATTACTGATTGTTTTTGCATAGAATTACCTCATGGGTTGGCGAATTTACACTTTCCTATCACTTACATGCCACTTTCAGGCATTCTTCCACGAAGTCTTAGCCATGTTTCAGAGCCAAAGGTTAGAGCATAAAGAGAAGCAAGCCAAAGGGTAGGCCTAGCCCAATTATCTTCAGGGTTGTGAATCAGGATAACGCATAACCATCCAAGGGTTGCGAAGTCGAGAATCCATCTCATACCAGCTAAAATCTGTTTTGAATTCGACTGCATTTCTGTCAATTGGGTATCTGTCAATACTGCAGTTAATCCCCTTAACTTTGAGAGAGCATTACCTCCATTCCATCTTATTCTGCCCAGTTTGAATCTATTCCACCAATCAATAACTAGGAAGAGAGTTACCCAAACAACTACCACCTCTAGAAGCGGCTCTGCACCGTATAGGTCCAGTCCATTTGACGACCAATATAGCAACCCCCAAAGCCAAGCAACAATCAGAATCTGTGAGGTTCTTGCAAACTTACTCAATTTGCGTAGCAACTCAGCATCATGAGATAGGAGCATCTCAAGAGAGATCACTAAACCAACGCTTAGTGTCAAAATAAAGCTGCCAGCAAGCCACCACCATTCGAGAGTAGTATCTCTCCAGGCTAGAAGTAATGCAACCAAAGTCCAAGCCATAACAAGTGATGTTGATGCATTTACAGTGGCTTGCATCACGTACAGAGGATCTCTGCCATCCTTCAATACAGAAAGGCCACCCATCAGGCGCACTTCGAATGCTGAATCATCGACGATTCCTTGGGCAGCAGCAGTCATTCCTCCAACGGACCTGAGTCTGGCAGACTCTACAATTCCCTCGGATTCTTCGCCACCTTTACTCCATGTAGAACCTCTAGCAGCAGCAGCAGCCGCACCCTTTCCTCTGCTTCGTCCTTTTCCAGCACTTCTTGCCTTAGCCCACGCTCTTATCTCTGGGGTTGTTACATCTTCAACCTGATCTTCATTCAATGGAGCACCATGGTCTGTGTATAGCCAGCGACACTGTATGGGGACTGGATTTGGGTCCACATCAGGAGCAACCATTTGGAATTGGCCGGGGCCAAGAGTTGGGAGTTGTTTGACAAGATCTTGGTCGCCTCCACTTTCCTTCAGTAAGTGTCGCACCTTTTCAACATCTTGTGGTTGAGTAAATCTTCCAATGAAAGTTGTATTGGCTTGTGCCAGAATTTTGTAATCAACATCGGATACATTTTGTGTTGCTAACACGCAAGCAACACCATACTTTCTTGCTTGTTTGAAAATTAGTTTGATTAGATCTTTTGCTGGAGGATTGCGCGGATGTGGAGGCAAGTATGGAGCGACTTCGTCCATGAAGAAAAGTAGTTTCAATTCTCCCTCAGCCGGCTGCTGAGTGAGCATCCAATCATACAGCTCTCTTGCTAATTCTTGAACGAAATATTGTTTCTGAGCCTCGTCCTGTATCGTGTTCAGGTATACAATATTTAGAGGGACTTTTCCAGGCATTGCAGGTTCACAAAATGAATCAATATCAATGGGAACGCCGTTTGAAAATAAGAGCTGATTCACTCCACTACTAAATGCAGAAAGTCGCCTCGCAAGATCATTACGAGTAGATTTTGGTAGCATTTCATCATAATCTCTCAGACCATGTTCAAACATAATTTCCTCCCACGGAGGAATTTCTGGTTTTTCTTCATCATCATCTAAGTCGATGAAAGCCTCTGGATATAGCGCCCTCGTGAAATTCTCTTGAGGCTCTCTTACAACCTTCGCTAAACCTCTGAAATCGCTAACATCCAATCCTAATCTTGTCCCGTTTACTAGAATCTCATACAGAAATGGTTTCACTACTTTACCTTGGGTTTTTTCAACATCAAATCCGGCAAGACTGCTGAAACCCGCAGCAACCATATCCCATGCAGTGATTGCTTCTTCAGGATCTAAATCAGCAGGGGGTGATCGAAAAGGATCGATGCAGAGAGGCAATCCTTTCGAACGTAAAGGAGTCCATATTCTAACCTCCATTGTAGAAATCAGTTTTTTCATTCTAGAAACTTCACCGTCATGCTCTTGCAGATCATTCTCGTCGATTGCTAGCGCCAGCCTAGCAAGGTCTCCTTGCGGGTCGAGAATTAATGCAGGGATTCCTGCAAGAGCAGCCTCTTCGATAACAGTCTTAGCCATGACAGTTTTTCCAGAACCTGTAGACCCTAACATTGCCGCATGTCTTGCTAAAACCATTTTGTCAATTTGGATAATGTCTCCATTATCTCGCCTTTCACCTAATAGCATTCCTTTAGCCTTGATTTTCTTTTTTGGTTTGTCTTTAGGGCTTTCCAAAATGTCGTTGACAAGGTCTCTCAATTCATGAGCCCCATCCTCCGACATACTCGCGCCAACCCAACACGCACACTTGAGGATGACTACGCCCACTACGTGGGCGGGACACACTCAAGGGGTCGAACCATTTCGCCGATTACATGGCAAGGATTCCACTCGCACGTCCGTACTGGGATGCTGAGTGTGAGCAAGCAGCCATTGATGCATTGAATAGTGGAAGATGGGTAAAAGGGCCGCAGGGTAAATTGTTTGGTGAAGAGTTTGCTGAGTGGTGTGGAGCCTATTCAGCAGTGCCCTGTCAAAGTGGGTCTGCTGCATTGTGGGTTGCAATGCGGTTGTTAGAAATTGGACCGGGTGATGAAGTAATTGTTCCAGGAATGTCTTTCATTGCAAGTGCAACATGTGTGAGTCTTACTGGCGCAACGCCAATTTTTGCAGATATTGAAGACGATTATTGGTGTGTTTGTCCGGACGATTTGGAATCAAAAATCACTCCTAAAACTAAGGCAATCATTGCAGTTCATATTTTTGGCCAACCATTTTCTCCGAGAATAAGAAATATCTGCGATAAGCATGGAATTCCACTGATAGAGGATGCGGCACAAGCGCATGGGGCCTCGTTAAACGGGGTTAGAGTTGGAGCGATCGGCGATCTAGCTTGCTTCTCGTTTTTTCCATCAAAAAACATGGCTGTAGGGGGAGAGGGAGGCATGATTACCACAACTCGAAAAGATCTAGCAGATCGAATGAGAAGGATTGTTGATCACGGTAGAGACGACAGTTTAGAGAGCGTTGAATTGGGTACCAATTTACGTATGAGTGAGGTATGTGCAGCGATTGGTAGAGTTCAATTAAGAAGAATAGATTCTTGGGTTTCAAAAAGAAATCAAAACGCATCAGAAATCAAACATTCAACCAAGATACGGGAATCAAGCATCCACTCTTGGCATCAGCTGTGTCTCTTGTCAGATAATCCAAATGAAGTCATATCAAAATTTGACGAAGCGGGAATTGATGCCAGGGTGTATTATCCGATTCCATGTAATCGCCACCAGGTTTACTCTGAACATTTCCAGCATGAAGTCAGCTTAACAAACTGTGATGATTTTGCGCACAGACTAGTTGCCATCCCAGTTCATCCTTCTTTGTCTGAAGAAGAAATATTTCGAATCAATCAAGTCCTGAGTCCTTGATCATCATGGACAAAGAAGCATTCGACCAACCTCTTAAGTTGGTTAATTCCATTCCTAACCACGGAGGCAAATCAACAGACTGGTCAACGCTTTCTAGTTCAACTTCAGCGATAATTAGTCCTGCAAGACTATCCTCAAATTCGTCGACTTCCCAAAGAGACCCATCAGCTCCATTCCAATGGTACCTTCTTTTCTTAATCGACGGCAAATCATTCGTTGGTAGGGATTTGAACAGCTCTAGTGGAATGTTCCACTCAAATTCTTCAGCCATGGCTCCAGTACGTTTTCCTTTCGCAGTCAAGATGACATCACTACCAACAACCCTAATTCTCCAAGTTGTTACGTTTTTAGGGGCTACTTCATCTCTCGCAAGCGTAACTCCATTCCACATTATTTCTCCATCATGATATCTGACGCCAGATAAGTAGCACTGAAAAATGTCAACGAAATCTGAGGTCCTCCAAGGCTTTTGTTCACGACCGTCGATAAGAAAACGACGCTCGATTTCCACACCCATTAATCCTCATCCTCGATCTTTTGAGACCTTGCTTTAGACATTATTTCCTCATCCAAGAACCAGAAAGTTGGTGTTTCAGAGATATGTTTGTCCCAGTGTTGAACTGTTCGTGCCCAAATTTCAGAATCTGCATTCGCTTTACAGTACTCAAGAATCCAATCCATTTCGTTTTGCAATTGTTCGTCATCCGGACTATTCCTTTTCAGGTTTTCAGCAGTCATAGCCATATTCATCATGAACATGGGAGATAAAGCGTAAGTCCAAAACGGGTTTCTTTCAAAATCTACACTTCTTTGGGCAGTCCACAGAGAAAATACTCGGTCGTAGAAATACCCAATACATAACACAATTAAAACAAGGCTGACGAAGATTCCAATCAGTCCGAAATATGTCGCAGGAATTCCTAGAACAGAGTTACTGAAACACAAACCTTCGTCGCAAGAAGATGAAAACCTCCAGCTTACATATGGCCACAAAAGAAGGGTAAGGGACGACCCTAACAGGCCCATGGAAATTATTGATTGAGACTGTTGCATTCGCCAATATTGGCGCATAACCCACTTCTTCAGAGGGCTTATGCTAGAACTCGTCATCAATCACCCCTCGTTGCTGCTCATTCATATCTTCATGGGTGCAAATGATTGTCAAATAGGCAAAAACTCAACCTAGAGACAATATCACTACAAATCAAAATGATGAATACTGCTACACTCTTAGCATAGATGTGGCAAGAGTTGCAGTACTCGGTTGTGGCAGATGGGGTCAGAACCATTTGAAGACACTTCATAATCTAAGAAATGAAGGAATTGTCGATACAATTCATGCAATTGACGTATCTAAAAGAGCAAGAGATGCGAGCACACACGCAGACTATGTTTCTGAAAAAATAGATCATCAAGAAATTGATTTAGTAATAATTGCAACCCCTTCAAAATTACATGCTGCCCAAGCAAAAGAGTTGATGGAAAAGGGATACCATGTGCTCGTTGAGAAACCATTGGGTTGCTGTGAGGCAGAAGCAGCACAGGTCCTGGTTTCAGCTCAAGAAAATGGTAGGATGGTTAGCGTAGGGCTGTTGCTTAGGTTCCATCCAGCCGTCCAAACAGCAAAGCGGATGATATCAAATGGTAAAATTGGTCGAATAGAATCTCTTCGTTTTGTCAGAAGGACCGAAAGGCCTGCACCACATGATGGAAATGTGATAGAATCTTTAGGGGTTCATGCGATAGATTTGATGTGTCACCTGATGAATGAATCAGAACCGAGTGTAGTAAATGTACAAGGAGACAGGATAGATAGCAGAATAATACTTGAATATCCAATGGGTATTGAAGCGCTGATCGATGTTGCTTGGGATTCTTCAGAGGAAAGAAGGCTAGTGAAAATAATTGGCTCTACTGGAACATTGATCTTTGATCTCAATATACATGACAGATTAACGCTAATCACAAGTGATGAAAAGAAAGAAATCCAATGCGATTCTTATCACACCCCACTAGAGGGTGAACTAAGGCATGCTTTAGACGGCGTCAGAGCCGTAAAATGTGGTAAACCATGGTCGCCAGTGCCCGATTATGGTGCAGCTCTAAGGGGTGTAAGATGGACTGAAAGAGCGATACTTGCCATGCCAGTTTCAAGGCAAATTCAAGAGTGAAAGACCCCTCGGCGTTTACATGGCAGGAGCATCTCCGGAAGACTCTGAACCACTATTTGTTTTGGAACCGCTTCCCGAACTTCCATCTGTTATCGATTCTTTCTTTGGAGCAAACCCACTTTTGCTTGTTGCAGGATTTGGAAGCATAATCTATCTTCTTACAAAATATGAAGACCCTTTTACTAAATTGTGGACCTCAACATTGGTTTTCTCGGGATTGAGCTTCTTCGTTACAGATTCAATGTTTTATTCTATGATTTTCGCTAGCATACACATTCTAGCATTCTTCATGGTGTGGTCTGCTATTAGATGGGATGATGTCAAACTTACATTGGGAATTGACAGAGCAAGAATCCTGTCAATATCATCATTTATTGTCTGCACATGGATAATGACAATTCTTGGAACTGCGATTGGAATGCCGACAACTTCCGGTGTGGTTGTTTGCGGTTTAGCAATGGCATATGTTTGGTGGACTTACTATTCACTAGAACCATCGACTTCGTGATAGCGAAATGTCAAGACCTACACGCCCCCACAGTGTTACATGGCAACATTCTCTAGTCACCCTGATTTACCTGAAATCTTAGAGAATCTACTCGAGGATGATGTTCACACACTCTTTCTCAAAGCAGATTGCCCACCTAGAACCAAGGCAGGCGGGATTGGAGATTTAAGACTCGCAGATGTGGAAGGAGCTGATGATGGAGGATGGGATACTCTCAGGTTAGAGTCTCTGCAAGAAGAAATCTTGAATCTAGTTGAGGAGAATAGAGACCGATCTGATTGTTTCTTGGAAATTGACAGAAAAGGGTGCCAAGTAATTCAACTAGGAGATTTGAGAATATCCTGTGCTTGGCCGCCATTTGCTGATGCGCGAGAGATAACAATCGTTAGACCGGTTGCTAAGTTATCATTAGATGATTATGAAATAGATCCAAAATTAATATCCAGATTATCAGATCATCATCGTGGAGTATTCATTTGTGGCAGACCAGGATCCGGAAAGACAACGCTTGCTCAAGCAATTGCAGAATACCTTGACGAAGGCGTTGGAGCAATGGTCAAAACAATGGAAGCGCCGAGAGATTTACAACTGGCAAATAGAATTACACAATACGCACCTCTAGAAGGCGATTTAGAAAAAACGGCTGAGATAATATTTCTCGTACGTCCAGATTTCGTAATATTTGACGAGGTTAGAAGAGCCAGAGATTTCGAGATTTTTGCTGACGTTAGATTAGCCGGCGTGGGACTTTTGGGAGTAACTCACGCCAATTCAGCACTCGAGGCGATACAGAGGCTAATCGGAAAGGTTGAACTTGGTTTAGTCAGTCAGGTGTTAGATACTATTCTTCACGTTGAAGCTGGACAAATCCAGCAGGTTTTGGAATTGCGAATGACAGTAAAACCCCCAAGCGGAATGCAAGAAGAATTAGCAAGACCAGTAATAGAAGTAGTAGAATTCCCCAGTGGGAAAATAACCCATGAAATGTTTGCATTTGGTTCTGAAATCGCAGTGGTTCCTGTAGACGGCATCAATAGTTCAACCGGGATATCTCCAGTCGCTGCACTGGCAAGAGATCAGTTAGTACGTAAAATCAGAGATTGGGTTGGTGTGCAATGCGGGGTGAAAATTACAGGTTCGAATTCTGCAGAGATTTATGCCCCAAAAGGCATGGTAGCTACACTGATTGGGAAAGGTGGAGAGAACATCAAGGATCTTCAAGAGGAGTTGGGCGGTATGAAATTGTCAGTCCAATCCTTTGCAGAGATGCCTCCTGACGTGCATGTTCCCGTAGAAGATCACTATGAGACACTTGAGCGAAGAGCAAGAGAGTCAAGAGCTTGGGAATATTCAAAGAAAGGACGCAAATCTAAGAAAAGAAGACGCTGAAGCAGGTTACCTCAATAGGATTGGTTAGGCGATTGTAATAACACATCACACACTTTCTTTTCTTCTTGCCCATTATGACCATATGGCACGAACTAAACGCTTTGTAAATACGGTCCTACAACGCTTGAATTGGACAGCACGAATGTTTGTATCGTGCTCTATTTTCTGATATTATCTGCTGTTTTTTGTAAAAGATGGATTGATGAAGGCGAGCCATACAGGGCGGTTCAATGGCGCAATCTCCTGACGGCTCGGGAACTGGTCCGGTGAGGATAACCAATTCCTCAACATCAGTTACAAGCGGAATTGGAGTTACTCAGAAACTCGTTGGAGCAGCGATAGCTTTTGGAAATGTCTTACGCGGAACCTTTGGTCCAAATGGACTAGATAAGATGCTTTACAAGACGAATGGCGAGGCAGCAGTAACAAACGATGGAGCCAAGATTGTGGCAGAGCTTCTGGTCAAGCATCCAGCAGCAAAGGCGTTTGTAAGTCTAGCAGAGAGCCAAGAGAATGCTTGTGGAGATGGAGTTACTGGCTGCATTATCTTAGCAAGCGAGTTGATGAGTGAAGCAGGCCGATTACTTGAAAGAGATATACATCCATTAGTCATCGTAAAAGGTTACCAGTTAGCGATGCAGATAACTCTCGATGAGATTGAAAACCGCTCAAAAACCGTTGGAGATAACCTTGAGAAAGTATCGAGAACAGCACTTGTTGGTAGGTCGACAGAAGGGGCTATGAGCCATTTAGCCTCATTGATTGCACAATCCGTTAATGCAATACCAGATAGCGATTATGAGCGGGTCAGAATGTCAAAAGCAGGAGAGGGGACTGCTTCAACATCAGAACTAATTCCAGGTATACTAATTGAGAAAAGGCTTGCTTTGGAAAGGATGCCTAAAAATCTGCTAGACACCAAGGTTGCAGTGCTATCTTGCCCTCTAGAATTAGAGAGCTCTGCAGTGTCGTCTGAAATTGAAATTAGTACACCTGAACAATATCAGGCATTCATTGATGAGGAAAATAATCAGATTGAAAAAATGATTCAAAAGGTAAAATCCTCTGGAGCACAAGCAGTCTTTTCTGCAGAAAGTATTGATTCCAGAGCTCTTCATTCACTAGCAGATTCGGGAATATTTGCAATGGGCGGATTAGAGAGGCCGATAGCAGAAGACGTTGCTCAGGCGTGCGGTGCAGCATTGTGCGATCACCTTGATGACTTATCCGACTCTTTAGGTCATGCAGACGAATTAACACATGAGAGATTAGAAGGCCCCGAGGGAGTAAAAGAGCGACTAATTATGGAAGTTGGTAAGGACGCTGGCATCGTCACAATATTGGTTGGAGGAACTGATGGCGTGGCATGTGAGGAGACGATTAGAGGAATGTATGATTCTCTTAGATCAACCTGTTTGGCAAAAGAAGATGATTCTATTTTACTAGGCGGAGGCAGTTTGCACATGGCAGCATCTCTCAAAGTCAGGGAAGTCGCAGAAAATTACGCAGGTAGAGAGCGCTTATCGATGGAAGCATTTAGCAGGGCGCTTGAAGCAATCCCTGCTGCATTGGCTACCAACACAGGAGAAGACCGCATAGATTCTCTTTTGGAACTTAGGTCGCTACATAGATCGGGCAAGGAAAACTCAGGAATTACTCATTCTGGTAAACCAGGTGAGATCTCGGAAGTTTGGATACCAACATACACTCTTGAGCACGCCATATCGGCAGCCTGCGAGTCCGCATGCTCACTTTTGCGAGTGGATCAGGTAATTTCAGCCCGAGGAGATTGAGTCGGCACCTTCATCTAATTATCACAAATGCATCTCATAACGGGTACTACAATGGACTCCAAAACCCGTCCCCGAGCACTGCTATCTGTCTACGATAAATCAGGAATAGTTGAATTCGCCAAAGAACTGGATAAACTTGGGTTTCAACTAGTATCGACCGGGGGAACAGCGAGAAAATTACGCGAAGCAGGCCTAGACGTTATTGGAGTATCTGATGTAACAGGACATCCTGAGATTTTTGATGGTAGAGTAAAGTCACTACATCCTGCAATTCACGGGCCACTACTGTGCAGGCTGGAAAATGAATCAGATGCAAAAGGTCTTGCAGAGTTAGGATATCCTATGATTGAGGTTGTTGCATGCAATCTCTACCCTTTTAGTGACGCAGCAGCAACCGATCCGCCACTACCAGATCTTGATTTGTTGGAGATGGTTGACATTGGCGGTCCAACTATGGTTAGAGCCTCGGCCAAAAACCATGTCAATGTAGTAATAGCTTGCAACCCGGAAGACTACTCATCAATAATTGATGATTTGAAATCTGGTGGAGTATCAGTAGACAGAAGAAGAGAACTGGCGCTAAAGGCGTATGAGCATACAGCATCATACGACTCTGCAATTTCTAATGAGCTAGGTAAGCGATGGGTAGGTCTGCCAGAGGATAGCTCGGATGTTGAAGAGCAATCAAAGAGACTACCAAGCACTATATCTGTGGCAGCACACAAAATGCAAACTCTTCGATACGGCGAGAACTCTCATCAAGCCGCAGCTCTGTATGTGAATCCTGATTCACAGGAAGGCGAAACCCTGGTGACAGCCAAAGTCGAAGGTGGAAAAGCGATGAGTTACAACAATTACTCAGATGCTGATGCAACCCTCAGATTATGCAGGTCATTATCAACAGACGAGTGGCCAGAAACGCCTCATGCTTGTGTAATTGTCAAACACAACAATCCCTGTGGAGCAGCATTAGGAAAAACCCAATTGGAAGCATATGAGCTTGCTCTAGCAAGTGACCCTGAGAGTGCATTTGGCTCGATAATTTGTGTAAATGAGCCAGTTACTATTGAATTTGCTGAAGCGTTAGCACCGTTATTTCTCGAGGTTTTGATGGCTCCAGCTTATGAGGCAGGAACAAAAGAAATTCTAATGGCAAAAAAGAACCGAAGAATACTGACAATTTCATCTCCAAACAATAGATTATCACCCTTGCCTAGAAAAACTGTCAGAAAGCCAATCGAAGGAGGCTGGTTAGTACAGACAGAAGAAGCACCAGTGATTGATTGGGCTAAAGCAAAAGTGGTTACAGAAAAGGAGCCAACAGAATCAGAAATAGCCTCAATGAAATTTGCAGTTAAGGTATGTGAACAAGTCAAGTCAAATGCAATTGTAATGGTGCAGGGACTTGCAACGGTAGGCATTGGACCTGGTCAGACGAGCAGGGTTGAAGCGGTTAGAATTGCTGCTAGAAGAGCAGGTGAGAGGGGCAAAGGTTGTGTTTTGGCTAGTGACGCCTTTTTCCCGTTTAAGGATGGTATTGAACAGGCCGCAGAGGCTGGAGCGGTAGCAATCGTTCACCCTGGAGGATCTATCCGTGATCAAGAGGTAATCGATGAGGCTAATTCTCGTGGCATTTCAATGCTCTTTACAGGTCATCGATTATTCCGGCACTGAAGCATCCTAGGTTAAGATAAGGCATATGTCTAGCAATCATCTAGGCGGTTTATGGCAGAGGCATGGGAGTTACCGAGAACTGGAACTCTAGAGAGGCCACTGCGAGTTGGAATTTTAATTTCAGGCTCAGGTTCTGGAATGGAAGCACTGGTAAAATATCAGTTGGAAAACGAGTGTAAGCATACTACAACTGTCGTTATTTCAGATAGGGCAGAGGTGGGAGGCTTAGCCAAGGCAGAAAATCTTGGAATATCCTCGGTAGTAGTGCCTTTGCCAGAAATTTCAGACTCTATTGAAAGAAGACGGGCTCATGAAATTGAGGTTGAATCGGTTTTGAGTGACTTTGGTGTAGAACTGATAGTTCTCTCTGGGTACATGAGAATTTTAACTCCAGAGTTTGTCAAACCTTGGGCAGGGAGGCTGCTGAACATTCATCCATCTCTTTTGCCTAAATTTCCTGGAGCTCACGCTCACAGAGACGTAATTGCTGCTGGAGAGATAAAATCGGGATGCACTGTACACTTTGTTGATAGTGGCATGGATACAGGGCCGGTAATTGCTCAAGAATCATTGGAAGTTTATCCTGAAGACGACGAAAACTCTCTTTCTGAACGTGTAAAGAAATTGGAACACGCCTTGTATCCCAAGGTAATTGATATGATTAGCGAGGGACTAATCCAATCTCCTTGAGATCTTCTATTGTGTTAAAATTGCGAGCCTTTTTACCGCCATCACAGGATGGTAAGTTTGCAAAGATATCTGAAATTTTCTTGCTTTGATTTAGTTTAATTTCCGAATTAAACCCAGACATCAGCGGTTGTCTGTTACCTAAATCATCAACAGGTACTCCATTTATCGATTTGAATAGATTGGAATCTGCTAGGTAAGCATCACATGGAGCTAGTTGGATAAAACCATCAATTTCTGCAATAACGTGAATCAGAGACTCTCCCAAGTTATCGAATTTATCTGGTATGGTTTCGTGTTCAAACAACGACTGCCTTTCGACTGTTCCACACATAACAATAATTCTCGTACAACCGCTACTAGACAACTCACTTGCTAGGCGGTCTACATTACTGAAGAGCAGGGCTTTATCCTGGCCCATTCTTTTCGAATTTCCTCCTGCGAGAATGATTCCAGTTTTCAAAGTCAAGCCCTCAGTGCATTGAATCTAGGCCGTTCAAGGATAGCTCTACTTCACTAAGTAGTTCATGCACTCTCGAAAGAAGCGCTCTTCTTTCCTTTGACGAACGAGCTTGTGGCAACCATTCTAGTAGTCTACGAATATCTTGCGCATCTCGCTCTACAGTCCAGTTCAGGACTTCTTCAAGCACCGGGTCGTCGGCTGGAAGAAAACGGTCTGCCATGATTATCCTAGATATTGGAATATGAAAAACTCACTCATTCAAAGAACGTTTACGAATGCGTTCAAACAGTTCTCCTCCAGACGGAGCATCTTTCACAATTTTTTCAAATTCTTCACGCATGTCAAGAGACGCTATAAGCATGATATACTGCTTTTGCAATCTATTTTTGCTCCACCTTTGCAAGAATGAGGCCGTGGGAATCGCTCTTCCCGACCTCTTAATTTCCTCTGCCATTTCCAAAACAAGATCTATCGGCAAAGGTCTATCAATTCCGTTGAGCATTTTTTCCCATGCATCACCTTCTGTATTTGCATAGATAAGAGAAATTAATTTCACATCCTCCCTTCCGCATCTCTTCCACAATTTCTTTACCAGCTCATCACACCTATCGATGTGATTTGTTATTAGCCATGATGCGATTCTCCTCATAGTGGGGTCATCGGTACCAATGTGAAAAGAGAGACCACTATTCTGTACCATTTTATCTGTAATGGATCTATTCACGAGACCCTGTGCACCACAATCATATGCGCGTTTCAGGAATTTGATGGCCTTCTTGCCTTTGGGCAAACCCTCATCAAATAATGAATCAAGGTCATCGACCATGAGATCACCTCAAACACTCTTGGTCCTAACGCTGTCGAACAGACTTCCTACTAGAGAAACGCTATCTTTCAAAGTACCCAATAATTTGTCTACAACGTTTTCATCTTCTGTGCGTTGACGAATCATATCTCTTAGATTTGCTTCAATTCTGGTATGCTTCTCATCATCAATATTGAATTGGTCTCTGAGGTGGGCTAATACTGCGAATTCATCCTTTGAGAGAGAAGCGTTTACGATTGCAACCTCGAATACACTAGTGTATACTAACTCTTGTTCGTTTGGAGTTACTTCTCTACCCGTTTCGGTTTCTCTTCCTTCTTTAATGGCTGAATAAACCTCCGCAGGCTCCTCTTTTGTTAATCCAAGTGAGTTTGCTAGTTTGATTATGAGACGTTTTTCTTCACGCGTTAGAACCCCGTCTCGAAGCATTACTTCGGTGGTAGTTCTGAACACAGAAAGTGCCCCAACGTTTTCTCCGCTCACATGTTAGCGACGAACTACTTGCACTTGAATCTCATTGATAGATATGAAAAACGAATTTTTCTGGTCAATTCAAAGATAGGGTTCAATAAGGGATGGTTTGTCGGAAGGTTTGTTCAAATCCGATTCACGGCTCCAGTTGCCTCTTTTGGCACGATGAGCCATTCTGGAAATATGCCGACAGGCTAAGGACCAGAAAAGTGCAATCAGACTAGAATAGGAAGGATTTCAATGGGAAAAAGAAACACTGGAGGTAAAGGCGGTGGCAACAAGAATGCCAAGGCCATGAAATACCTCATAAAAGCTGACCTAAAGGTCAATGGAGCTGTCCAAAGGAAGGACATTATTGGCGCAATCATGGGGCAAACTGAAGGTTTGCTTGGTGATGAATTAGAATTGAGAAAACTGCAGAGAACAGCGAGAATTGGTCATGTAGACGTCGAAGTAAAAAGTAGCGGCGGCAAGGTAAATGGCGAGATTCTCATTCCAAGTAGTATGGATAATGTAGAAACTGCAATTATTGCATCTAGCCTAGAAACAATCGATAGAATCGGGCCGTGTGCAGCTAAGATTGTTGTTACTGAAATTCAAGATGTCCGCTCAACTAAGGTAAATGCAGTTATTGATAGAGCAAAGGACCTACTACTCGAAATGGTAAATTCTGGCGATGCAGCAACTAAGACTGTCATAGAGGAAGTCAGAAGCGTTTTGACAGTTGGAACTGCCAAGAATTATCATGGCTTAACCTGCGGACCGAACATAGAATCAAGCGACTCACTTATTCTTGTTGAAGGAAGAAACGATGTAAGAAATCTACTTAATTTCGGTATAAAGAATGCAATATCCTGCGACGGCGCTGGAAATATCAAGCAAGAACTGATTGATTTAGCCGCAACCAAGGAAAATGTAATTCTGGCGATCGACGGAGACAGGGGAGGCGAAATGCTCTTCCGTCAACTAAATGAAATTATGAAGATAGATTTCGTTGCTCAAGCACCAGTAGGTCAAGAATGGGAACTACTTCCTCAGAAAACAGCAACAAAGTGCTTATCTCAAAAATTAGAAGCGTCGAAATTCTCAGCAAAATTGCCAGAAGATGCTCCATCAGAAGACAAGGATGCCTGGCTTGAAGAAGAAGCTGAAGAAGCACCAGCCGAGATTCACGAGTATTTTGACCACCTTGAGGATTTGAAAGCAAATAATGCAGTATTCGTTAACGTAGATGGAACAATTTCTGATGCTGTAGGTCCATCAAAGCTTGCTGCAGCAGCAGATGACGCTGATGGTGCCGTTGCGATTGTGTTCAATGGTGCAGTAAGCGATAGAATTCTAGACATAGCTTCTAGCGCAGCAATCGAAACCGTAGTTGGCACTAAGGAAGGCAAAGGATTCTCACCGAGGGACGATGTCAAGGCGTGGTTAACAGAAAAGCATGCTTGACGTCACTAATATGGTTAAAATTCATTTGTGAATAGTTACCAAGACAAATTATGGGCGAAGATTCCCACGAAGTGCAGACCCCTGCACCTTCAGTTACAGTAGACAGGAAATCCGGGGCTCAATTGGCCTTAGCGTTAACAGTTTTTGCACTGGTTTTGACTACTAATTCGATAATTAACGAGTCTTGGTTAACACAAACTAGCAACGAAGATTTAGTCGTAACTGAAAATTTTGGATTATTGGATTTTAATGTTGAACTATGTGATGGAAATAATTGTACAAAACAAGTAGATAGTTTTGCATCAGCTTATGACAATTGCACAGAACAGTACAGGGAACTCGGATTAAATCAAAGTTCTATCGACGAGGCATGTTCAGACATCAACACTACTCACACAGCCGGGTTAACAGCAACAGTATTGCTATCAATTTCTGCAATAACGCTACTCATCGCATCAGTTTTCCATGTGAGAAACATGGTCGGTTTGACTTCAAAGATTGGAAACATTGTATCCACATCTGGAGGGGCACTAACAGTTCTGGGTATATTGGCA
>MDTC01274999.1_pt1 | contig 15907 bp, 14 predicted proteins | sample 811181 | NCBI WGS metagenome assembly MDTC01 (sample SAMN05326644, study PRJNA326480) | marine metagenome | isolation source: seawater | place: Pacific Ocean: North | collected 2011
TATTTCCTAACGATACTTTTTTTTGAATACCTTCAGAAATTCTCCCGACAGCTCTTGTTATCTTTCTTGTTACAAATGTCTCCCCTCTTTTTGGTGATTCATGGTTGAACAATATACCATTTACGCCATAGAGACCATAGGATTCTCTATAAACAGTTGTAATCTGATGAGCAAAGACTTTTGAAACAGCGTAAGGACTTTTTGGGACAAAAATAGATTTATCATTCAATGACTTATTATCAACACCACCAAACATTTCAGATGAAGATGCCTGGTAAAATTTACTTGATTTTTCACTGTGTCTTACTGCCTCTAATAGCGATATTGACCCTAAAGTTCCAACCTGAGTAGTGTAAATTGGATTATCAAAGGATACCTTAACATGTGACTGTGCAGCCAAGTTGTAAATTTCATCAGGTTCTATTTTATTTATCAAGCTACTCAATGAAGATGCGTCGAGTAAATCTGAATAATAAAGAAATAGTTTTTCTATTTTTTCATATTCAGCAATTAAAGGATCTATTCTTGAGGTGTTAATTGATGAAGATCTTCGAATGGTTCCGTGTACTTCATAACCTTTTTCGAGCAAAAACTTAGATAAGTAATACCCATCTTGACCAGATATTCCTGTTATAAATGCTTTCATTCAAATAAGTTTAATCACCTATATTGGTTTATAAGAAGAACAAAAATAAAAATTGTAATTACTTTATTTTGTATACTCTTATCTAATTCTTTTTACTATCGCATTCGAAATTCTTAAGAAAAAAATACTTACTTTGTAGTAAGACTGTTCTACTGACAATAGTAAAAGATTTAGATTAGAAATATTTTTTCTCGACTCTATATAATCCTCTTTATTGCTAATTAAGTGTTCAAATAAGTCAACATACTCTTGGCTTGTTTTATCAGAAGTAAAATTGTAATATTTTAGTTTCTCATAATAAAGTTGGTAATTATTTATTAGTTCAAAAATTTTTTCTTCCAAATTGTCAATACTAAATTCAACGCCATATCCTTCACAATATTCAGGTATGCCTCCGCTATTGATATAAAGCAATGGTAAGCCAGAAAGCGCTCCCTCAACATGATGGTTTCCTGAAGGTTCATTTATTGAACCTGTTATATATCCATCAAAATCTCTAAGTTTCTTAGAAAGCTCAATTGAATCTAAAGGTGGCATTGTATTTGCGTTTACAAACGAAAAACCTTTTGGAAGATTTCCTATATATGTAAAAGATATCTTATCGGCAATCTCTTTATTGTTTAATAATAAATCTAACTTTTGATAAACATCAAAACCTTTCATCCAATTTGAACTCCAGTGATGTGTCACAATTTTGAATTTTTTATTTTTGTTCCAAATATTCTTATTATCATGATTAAATATTTTGATATCAGACCCACCTAAAATTGTTTTCTTATTCATATTTGTCATCCCAAAGGTTTCAAATATGTTTTGTAGCCACTCACTTACAAAAACTGAATAGTCGGCACTAATGTTGGCTTTCAGTAGCTTTCTATTAATCCCTTTTGTGTCTTTTCGTTCATCACATTCATTGAACCTTTGTACAACTACTGTTTTTTCATTTTTATATCTTAAATACTTTAAAATATCTAAATGATTGAAGGTGCTATGCTCTGAATCCGGTAAAGGATTCGTTAATAGAATTATGTCTATATCTTTATCCTCTAGATCATGGACTACAATATGATTTAAATCTTCTAAATACTGAATTAAATTAATTAAAAATGTATTGCCTCCACCGTAGGGGCCGTCCATTACTTTAGATCCAATGCTTACCTTCATGATTTAGTAATTTCAATAAATAGTTCCTCAAAGAAGCTGAACCCATTTGGAATTTGATATTTTTGGACATTATTGTAAGCAACATCTATGTTTGGCTTTGCATCGTTAAAATTTTCATACTCAAATATAGATTCTTTAGGTAGAATTTTATTTGCAATTCCAACATCAGTTGAAATTATAGGTGTTTTAATGGTTGCACATTCCATAATTTGTTGGGGTCCCCCTTCAAGTCTTGAAGAAACTATATATAAATCAAGAATATTATATAAATCATTTAATTCTTCATTATCAGCCATTTCAAAATATCTATATTTAATATTCATCTCTTCAAGCTTATTAATAATATATTGTCTTCTTTTACCAGTTAATACAACTTTTATGTTCTCTTTATCAAAATATTTATTTAATATCTGAGCAAATATATCCGGTCCTTTAATCAATTTCGGAGAGATTAAATCTTTTCCTTCAGTATCTCTCTGAAAACTTCCTATTAAATAATCATTTACTTCAAAACCTAGTTTTTCTCTAATTTTAAGAGCATTTTCCTTTCGAAACCAAGTTTTATTATTAACCCAAAATGGTTGGACATAAATTTTCTTATTAGTTAACCTTTGCAACTTGACCAATGTCTTTGATGAAAGAACATGGTAGTAATCAACATATTTATCAATCTTTAAAAAGTTTTTATAATCACTTCTTGAAAAATTCTCCATATCCAAATGATGAATTGTGCAAAGTACAATTTTTGATTCTAATTTACTTTTGTTTGAATTTTTGAATGTCCAGGGAGAAATAATCCATACAACATCAGATTCATCAACATCCCTGGCTACAGATTTGCTATGATACTCTTCCCACTCATTTTTAAATCTGTCAACAATCCAATTTTCATTAATATCATTAATATAAATTTTCATATTAATTGTGACCTCTTTTAGGATCTATACCTTTTCGAACACATTGAGCATAATAGTTTTGGTCTTCAAGAAAATTAGTAGATATGTTATTTTTAGTATTTAGTATGTATAGCTGGTCGTTTATGTATTTAATTTTCACCCTATTTTCTATAAGTCTCTTAAATAAATAATAATCTTGAGAATAATAAAATTTTTCATTGTAATTTCCCATTCTATTTAAAATTTCTTTTTTAATAAGCATCGTTCCGTGTATAAATGGATTTTTATACTTAACTACAAAACTAGAGGGTAAGTAATAGCTGAATCTAGGTATTGGACGATTCTTTTCTTTGTTTACTGCTCTCGTAAAGCATACGTCAAAATTTCCTGAGCAAATATTTTTAACCTGGACTTCTATTCTATTTAATAAGCTTATATCATCGTCATCTTGTCTTGCTATTAATTCTCCTTTTGACAATAGTATTGCTTTATTAAGGCTTTTTGTGAGACCAATATTCTTTGAGTTTGATAGAGATTTTATCCTATTATCAACTTTTTCATATTCTTTTATTAATTCATATGTATTATCGTTCGATTTGTCGTCTATTATTAATAATTCAATATTTCTATAACTTTGGTTAATTATACTTTCTATAGCATCAGCTATATAGTCCTTTGAGTTATAGGCGCTCATAACTACAGAAACTAAAGGGTTATTCATTTACAACCCTAAGAAAATTATTCAAAATAGAGTCAGTACTAAATTCTTTTGTAATATAGTTTTTATTTTCAATTCCTATCCTTTTTATTAATTTGGAGTCTTGTAATGTATTTAACTTATCTTCTAGATCTTTATCGTTAAATTGCTCGAATTTTAAAGAGTAACCATTAGGAAAAAATTCAGCAATTCCACCAGTGTTTGGAAAAATAGACGGGACGCCAAGAAGAGAAGCCTCGGATAAAATCGTTGGCTGTCCTTCATATAACTTAGTGTAAGTGACTACAGCCTTAGACTTTGCTATTGATTTCAATACTTCCTTATTACTTAATTGTCCTGTAAACTGAATAGACTTAGAACTATACTTACTTTTTAAATATTTTAACTGAGGTCCGTCCCCAATAATCTTCAAAGTAAAATGTTTGAGTTCTGATTTTAAGAATGTAATAATTAATTCTTCTACTCCTTTTTCTTTAGAAATTCTTCCTGCATAAACAATAGAATCTTCTTTAGTTTCAAAATTTTCAGAAATATTAACATTTAGTGGATTTGAGTTTACAAATACATTACTTGTTCTTATGTTATTATTTTCAAGGAATTTTTTATGGAAGTTAGTTAATACAATAATTTTGATTTTAGACTTTTTGATAATTTTCATATATTTTTTACCATAATGATTAACTAAAAGTGACTTAAGGTAAGAATCTTGAAAGTATTTATTAAAAAAATAGGTTGTTTTTGAATCTAAAGAACAGCAACTACAAAAGTCTGAACCGTTAAGATGATTTTTTACTAAAAAAGACTTTGTACAAAAATACCTAAAATTATGAAGTTTTAAAATTGTATTTATATTGTTATTATTTAAATATTTAAAAACTCCAAGAGATCCCTTGAACCAGGTATTGTGTACATACACCACATCTGGATTGAAGCTTTGAACTTTTTTTTCTAATCTTGTTACGCTTTGAAAATTGTTATTAATTAAAAAATAAAACAGCTGGATGAATTTAAACTTGTCCTTGTTCTCATATATAAGAGATTCAACTTCAAACTTAGCACTTAGAGTCTCTATTTCGTTATCAACCGCTATGTCTTCTCCACCTCGATTTTGATATCTAGTATGAACAACCAATATTTTTTTCATATCACTCTCAGATTAGATACGAATAATGATTAATTTAGGTCAAATTTTCTTTTATTATCTTCAAAATATATAGATATGCTGTGATCGTAATCAATTAACTCATCACTGCTATGGGTAGAGTTAATGATTGTTATTTCAAGATTATTTATAATTGAGTAAATTAATTTTTTAGTTTCGGTATCAAGATTTGCAGAAGCTTCATCTAAAATCAAAACATCAATCTTATTAGCAAGCGCGCGAATAAAAGATATTTTTTGCATTTGACCACTTGATAAGTTCTTATTTGAAACCTTTTTATTTAAAACTTCCTTTTCTGAACTATCAAATAATTTAAATTGTTGTACATAATTAACTAACTCTTCATTACTTATATCTGAGGAATTTCCATACATTAGATTATTCAATATTGTGTCATTTAATATCATCGGCTGTGCACCTACATATCCAAATCTGTTTGATTTAGTAATAATTTTTCCTGAGGTAGGGTATAAAACACCAGACATAAGACCTATTAAAGTACTTTTTCCAGAACCGTTTGGTCCAGTAATAATAGTATGTTTATTTAATGGAATTCTTAAATTAAGATTATCAAATATATTTTCTTCTGAGTCAAAATATTTAAATTCTACATCATCAAATACTATAAATTCATTTTTGAGACTTGTATCTGTTGTAAAAGAGCTTCTATTATATTTTTCTGAATAGTCCTCAAATAAATAAAGCTTCTCGAGATAAACATGATATGCTGTCAAAACATGGCCATTTTTATTTAATACTCCTAATGATTGAAATAGCCTTATTAAGACACCTATGAAATCAAAAGTTATAAATACTAAGCTTGTTTTCAAAATAATCAATATTGATAAAATTATTAAAGTCAAAAAAACAGGAAGTATGAATGTTATAGTCCCAGAATTAATTTCGTTCAATCTAGCTTTGAAATATTTATTGAGAGTCTCAGAAAATTTTGAAATTTCCTCATCTTGTTTATTCAATATTTTTATTAGAAATAAATTATCCAAAACCTTTTCTAACTTACTGCTAACCTCGCTACTTGCTAAATATGCATCATTAGCATTTCTCCTGCCAAATTTTGTTAATAATATTGTTGGAATTGAAATTAAAATTAATCCAGAGATAAAAACTGAAAATATTGTTAAATTTGTAAATGCAAGATAAACAGTAAAAATAATTATTTGAATTAAGCTGCTTAAAAATAGAGACAAAGTTGCATAGAAACTACCCACTTGTTCTGAAATAATATTTACGTAATAGTAAGCATCGGATATTGATAAGTTTCCTTTTGCGAATATTTGAGATAATAAATGTGTTTTTAAATTATTTTCAATATCAAATCTTAATTGAGTAGTTAGGTGTTTTTCAATATATGTAAATAGATACCTTAAAAATATGAAAGTGGGAAATAATATTTCATAATCTAATATATTTTCAATAAGTAAATTGCTTATTCCTATCTCTTGGGAAAAATATGTAGAGAAAAATAATATAATTAAAATATCAAACAAAATCTGAAAATTAAGCAATATAACTAAAATAAAAATTTTAATTTTTTTGTTATTGGTCTTAGTTAACTTAGAAACATCAATTAGGTCTTTATAAAATACTTTTAAATTTTCTATCATATATTGTCAATAAACCACTTATAAGTATTTACTAATCCTGTGTCGAGATCTGTAGATGGTTTCCAACCTAGACCATTTAATTTAGAAGAATCTAATAATTTTCTTTTTATTCCATCAGGCATATTGGAGTCAAAAACAACTTCTCCTTCGTAGCCAACAACTTCTTTTATTTTGAGAGCAAGATTATATATAGATATTTCTTCGCCGCTTCCTATGTTTAATATCTTATCATCAATATTTGAATGAATTAAAAAATTGATAGCATCTGCTAAATCCTCTACATATAAAAACTCTCTCAGAGGTTTCCCTGTTCCCCAAATTTTAAAAATACTATCATTATTTATCTTTGCATTATGCATTCTATAAATTAATCCTGGAATGACATGACTTTCTTGCTCTGAAAATTTATCATTTGGACCATAGAGGTTTGTAGGCATTAAATTTATAATTTTATGACCATATTCTTTTGAAATAGCTTCGCCAATTTCTATCGCTGTTAATTTAGCCATAGCATATGGTGAGTTAGTAGTTTCTAACTTTCCCGTCATAACGCTTGATTCGTTAATAGGGTTTTCAACATTAACTGGATAGATACAACTACTCCCAAGATTAAAAATCGTCATTTGGTTATAAGGTATTGCTGCCTCTAATAAGTTCGTATTTATTTTTAAATTCTCTAATATAAATTCTGTTCTTTTTGTATTGTTTGCATAAATACCACCTACTCTTGCTGCAGCGTTAATAAGTATACTGGGCTGTGTCTTCTCAAGAAGTGCCTTTGTCTCATCAAAGTTAAATAGGTCGGCATCGGTTCTTTTTGAAGAAATTAATTTACTTATATCTTTATTTTTAGATAAAACTTTCTGTAGTGATTTACCTACTAGACCATTGCTCCCAACAATTAAAACTTTCATTAATTTCTATTTTAAACCTTAAAGATGTACTATTTAATTTTAATTTTGAAATCTTCAAATTTTAATGAATTGTAGAAAAAAAGAGCTGTAAACAGGGTTGAAAAATACATTATTGAATCACTCTTAAAAAGATTAACCAATATAAAAATAAATATATACCTTCCAATGTGTAAAGTATTATTTTTTATAGAGTAAATTATTTTTTTAGTTATTAAGTAAATTAAAAGTAACACACCAAATAAACCAAAATAAAATAAGCCTTGTAAAAAAGATGAATGAGGCCAAAGGAAAGAAATTGTATCGGTCACTTGAACTTCATTATATAAATTACTTAAATGGTAAGGTCCTGTGCCGAATAGAAAATCTTGAGTGGTTGGATTATAGCGTGCAAAAAACATTCCCCAAAGATAAGAGCGATTTAAATAAAATGCTACTGTACTAAAAATTCCGAATAAAAGTTTTAACAAAATATTTGAATTTAAGTTTTCTTGAAGGTACAAAATAGAATTTGAGTACTGCTCAAAAACAATATTATTTTGTGCTTCTGAAAGAACTTTTGTACTGGTAAAACTATATGAAAATATTTGATCATTAATATAAAGAAAACTCAATAATAAAACAAATGAGATTATTCCTATATTTATATTTCTTTTATTAACCAAATTTTTGTTTCCTTTAAAATAAATGAAGACTCCAAATATAATCGTCAAAAAAATTGCAGCCCTGTTGTAAGATAAAATTAGAAAAACAGTAGAGACAAATAAAGGAACATATTCAAAATTTCTTGTCTTAACATTCTTTAAATACCTGAGAGAAAGAAAAAGTAAAATTGTTATTGAACAAAATTCCCCCATTTGTTCAGCGCTTGGAAAATATCCCCTCCAGTTTGATATAATATCGTTTGGCAAATCTCTTGTGCTTGCTTTATTTTGACCAAAGTATATTTGTGAAGCAGCATTTAAAGGCTGCACTTCTGTGTTTAAGTAGCTTAATATTGAGACCACAATTGACACAAAGTAAAAAGAATATTTAATAGTTATATAGTTAATATGATCACGAACTTTATCAAGATATTCAAATATACCTGTCACTAGTAGAAACAAAAGAAGCGACCAATAAATGACACTCTCATATGAATAAACTGTGCTTGTTAAACCAATCATCTTATCAGGCTTTAAGTAAAACATATTGCCTTTAAATACACTTGTTGTCCAGACAAATATTAAAATACTAAAAAGAAAAAGCTTATTGAATGTTTTGTACGAAGTAAGGGCTTTATAAACACCAAAAAATACAAAAACTAAGAAATAAATATATAGATTCAAGCCGAACGGGATACCAATTATTAAAAATAAAAAAGGAAAATAATTTACTAAATTATTTGACCTTGAATTAAAAGCATAAGCTAATATAAACGAAGAAAACAAGACAAAAGCAAAAATTATTTGGTACGTTTCTAAAAGCCTAAAATCAAGATCAAAAAAATTTTTTTCATAATAACGAGTCTGAGAATAAAATCCAAAAGTTATTAAAACGGATGAAATTAACATAGATATAAAATATTTTAAATTCTCACTAAGTAATAGCTTTTCATCCTTTTTTAGTAGCAAGATTAATAAAAATACAAAAACTGATTGTAGAAATAGGGTAAGTAGAGGGTTTAAGCCAATTGATATATAAAATATATTTCCTACTCGATCTACACCAGTTAGCTTCCCGTAACACGCTGCTTCTGAATATTCATTTAAATTAATAAGGTAATGATCCTGATAAAATGTAAAGATATTTTTTAGCTGAAATTCTGAATACGAAATTTGACAAGTATATGTTTCATAGAAACCAAGTTCATCAGTTAATTTTTCAATTTTCACATCACCATCTAAGAATGATGGGATCCATGGAAGTAGTAAGACTATTAAAATTAATAAGATATTTAATGTTTTACTAAATTTTAAATTAGACAATTTGTTCTTTTAATTTTCCTATTATTTTTATAATTGTAGTGACTATTAAGACAACTATAAGTAGTTTTGAGAACATTAGTAAGTCTAAACCCTCTCCAAAACTCTTAGGTGAAGAATAGTTCCATCCGCCTAATACGTAATGTTCACATTCAATAAACGAATTTACATAAACCGTATTTCCTTCTATATCTGAAAGCATGACCTGGTCATAGCTTGAATCATTTTTAAATACATAGTTTGGATTTGATGATATATCTTGAAAAACATGGCCCTCAGGGTAGGGCCCACAGAAATTTTCAACTATTTTATTTTTCATATATTACAACTTAATTTGTTAATTATTACATTCTAAAGATTATCATTTGAATGTGTATACATTTTTATACTGTTTTGATAATAAATATAACTTTCAAGCTTTTACATCGATTATTTCTTTACTAAATAACGTAAGTAAAAATATAAAAATTAATGTTCTTCATACTGATATGGAAGATGAAGTCTTTATTCCAAAAGAAATATTAAGCCACAATAAACTAGAATCAATCAATGTTTCTAAATTTGATAACAGCAATTTGAAATTTCCAAACATTTCAGGAAATCATGTTTCTGAAGCTACATATTACAGAATGTACTTTGAAAAATATATTTCATTAGAAATTGAAAAAATAGTGTATGTTGATTCTGATATTGTATTTTTGAAATGTCCACTAAAAGAACTTGAATCCATTATGAATGAATTGAATAATTCTGATTACGTCTTGTCGGCAAAAACTGAACAAGAAATGTTTACAAACAATCTTCAAAAAAGCAAGGACTTAAAAATAAATTCACTTAGATACTTTAACGCAGGCATGATGGTAATAGATATAAAAAAATGGAGAAATAATGATGTTGAAAATAAGCTAGTCAGGCTTCAGACTGAATTATCTGATTTGATAGAATTTTGGGATCAAGATGTATTAAATGCTTATTTTAATGGTGAATATATAGAACTACCAGACTCACAAAATGTTTTTATAGACCTTGCTTTAGAGCAAGACTCTAAGATTAGCACTATTACAAATGATACAACCTCTATTCACTATATAGGTAAAACAAAACCTTGGTCTGTAAAAGGTATCTTGCTAAAAGATTCACTTCACTTCCAAAAGGCTTATAGGCTTTTTTCAAATAGTGACTTTTTTATTACACACTCAGTGAGAAAGAGGTCTCTTTTAATTTTAATTAAATCAATTTTTAATCTGAAAATTTTTAATGTAGATAAACCATTTAGTTTTTTCTTGAACGCACTAAGGAGCATGGTATAAATGTGTGGCTACATTGGTGAAATATCTCTAAACCCCATTAATAAAGATTTATTATTTGAATCAAATTTATGTCAAGTTTGCAGGGGACCTGATGAAACAAAACATTTAGAAAAAGTAATAGGGAATCAAAAATATAATTTATCACTATTGTTTAACAGGCTTTCTATAATTGACCTTTCTGAAGCAGCTTCTCAACCAATGATTTCAAAAGATTTTGGAACATTAATTACATTTAATGGAGAAATATATAACCATGGTGAGCTGCGCCAATCATTACAAAAAAGTTGTAATTTTAAAACCGACCATTCTGATACAGAAGTCCTTCTCAATGGTCTTTCTTTAGAAGGCCCAAAATTTCTTAATAAAGTTAGAGGACAATTTTCAATAGTTTTTATTGATCCAAAAAATAATAAAGTATTGATGGCTAGAGATAGACTGGGCCAAAAACCTTTATTTTACAAGTACTCAAATAACTCATTAACATTTAGTACAAATTTAAAGTCGTTAGTTAAACAAACATCAAGTCACATGATTGACGAAAAACAGGTAATTAATTATTTTAGCTTCGGAGTTGTCCCTTCCCCTCACACAATATTTAGTAATATATATAAATTAAGACCTTCAAACATTATTGTTTTTGATTTAAGTAAAGATATAAAAATTATCGAAGACAATATATATTGGAAACCTGAATCATATATTAATAATAATGATTTTGATCAAGAGATCTTTATTGAAAAATTTAAAGAATCTTTAAAATACAGACTCGTATCTGATGTTCCTGTGTCAACTTTTTTATCAGGAGGTTTGGATTCAAGCTCAGTCACAAAAGGTTTGCATGAAATAGATGGAGAAATTAATACTTTTTCTGTTACACATGAGGATAAAAAATATGATGAAAGTTTGTGGATTAACCAAGTAATTAAAAAGTATGAAACTAACCATACTGAAGTTCAAATTAATCAAGACAATATAGACAATCAAATTCTAAATGCTATAAATTCACTTGACGAACCTTACTCCGATCCATCGGTTATCCCTTCTTTTGTTTTAAGTCAAATAATATCAAAAAAATATAAAGTTGCTTTGTCAGGCGATGGAGGGGATGAATTATTAGGAGGTTACAGAAGGTTTCAAAATTCGCTTCAAAACAAAAACCATTTCAGAAATTTAACATCGAAAATGTATACAATATACCCAGGATATTTAGGTTCTGGAAGTAATTTATTAATGAATTCTAAAGATCAACCGACTTCATATTTTTCATCTCTTGAAGATGATAAATTTATAAAAATGCTCGGATTAGAGAGTAATAATTCACTTAAAGACACCTTCTATCAAGATCATGGTGACAATTTTAAATCACTTATGTTAGCTGAGTATAGTTTTTTTCTATCCGAGATGATGTGTCTTAAAATAGATAGAACTTCGATGAATAATTCTTTAGAGATAAGGTCACCATTTCTTGATCACAAATTAATTGAATATGTATTAAGTTCAAAAATGTCAGATGTTGTTATTCCTAATGCAAAACAACCCTTAAAAAAATATCTTGGTAATGACTTCAGTCATGAATTTATAAATAGAAAAAAAATGGGATTCTCTTTTAATGTTGAAAGCTGGATTTATAAAAATAAAGAATTTATAAATGATAAATTAAAAAAAGGGGAAATTGCTTATTCAATAGATCCAAATATATTAAAGAAGTTATCAATTTATAAATCGAGAATAAATTCACACAGAATTTGGAAATTGCTAGTTCTAGAAACCTATATAAAATCAATTAAAAATTAAGGCTTACTCCTAATCCATCTTATAAAGTTTTTTAGACTTCAAAATTGATATAATCTTAAAATAAATAAATTTTAAAAACAAATAAGTATTAATTGTAACAATACAACTATCTATAATTATTATTAGTTCAATGGCAAAAAAAAGAGAATTCGAAATAATCAATGGAAATAATTTTGCAAAATACTCAAATTTAGTTTTTTCAGAAGAGCTTTCAACAAAAGACTTTAATAAAAAATATATCTCTGATAAAAAGATACACATTCTATATAAAGTTGAAAATAAAAGAGCATCTTTCGTTTGGTATATTAAAAAGGATTTTACGCTAAAAGAAAATGATATAATATTCTGCAACACTGAGGTCGTAGAATTATTATTTGAAAGTCTTAAATCTATAAAGAACTTGAATAATTTAAAATTGATAACCCATCAATCGGATAGAACCATTACAAAAAAACTATTTAATAAAAAACCTTCATGTATAAGTCATTGGTATAGCACCAATGTTGTTTATGAGAATCCTCAACTTACACCCATCCCTTTAGGTGTTAACGATTTTACTTCTTTTAATTACATGAATGAAGAAATTTTAAACAAACATTTTTATAGTGAAAAAAATTCAATAAATAGATCTGAAAAATTATATTTAAATTTTAATTTCAACACAAATAGAAGGGAAAGAACTAATTTATTTGAATTTTTTAGTAAGAAGGATTGGGCCGTTGTCGATTATCCTCATGAAGATCCTGATGCATATTATGAAAATATAAGTAAATATAAATTTGTATTATGCCCTTGGGGAAATGGTTATGATACTTATCGTTTTTGGGAGAGTTTATATTTAGGTGCAGTTCCTATAACAAAAAACCACAAAGCTTATAAAAATTTTAAAGACATGCCTGCAATTTTTATTAACAATTATAAAACTCTTAATATTGATTCTCTAGAACAGAAGGAGAGCTTGGTAGAAGAAACGCTAAATATAAAATATTGGATAAATTTAATTAATTCAAATAAAGTTGACTCAAAAGAGGAAATAACAATTAACCATAAAGATTACAAATTTACAAGAAAATTGAATATTATTTTCGCCTTAAGGAAAATACAATATAAATTAAAAATACCTAAATATTATTTATCTAGATATTTGAATATTAAAAACTACATGAAGTACCTAAAAAAATAAAAGGATAATTTAAAACCAAAGATTATTTCTGTGAAAAGTCAAAATAGATTGGTCATATAAATTGAGTAGTATCAAGAACTAAAGATTAAATTATGAAAAGTTATTAATTGTTTCTGCTATTAACTTAATTTGATTGACTTTCAAATTGGTAGAAGAGGGTAACCAAATTAATTTATCACTCTCAGTCTCAGAATATTCAAGATTTGTAGACATTACTCCTTTTAAGTATTTTTGCTTACTTAAACATGGGTAGTGAGGTCTTGTTTCAATTTCATTTTTCGACATATATGAAAAAAACTTATTTCTGATTAATTTTGAGTTAAGCTTTAAGTCATAAAACCATGGCGTTTCATAATTCTCAAATTTACAAACAGTAGTATTTTCATTTTTTATCATCTTTTTTAATTTTTGGTAATTGTTTTTCTTTGTTGATATAAAACTATTTAATTGGTCAAATTGAGATAAGCCTATAGCTGCTTGTAAGTCAGTAATTTTAAAATTTAAACCGAAGCCATCGTGCCAGTCAGACTTATTTTTCATTCTATTAAAAGTTTTTAATTTGAATAACTTTTCAAACATTTTCTTATTATCTGTTAATACCATGCCCCCTTGACCCATAGTCATTATCTTATGGGGAGTAAAGGAAAAAATACTCAAATCTCCAAGTCCTCCACACATTATTTTATTTTCATAAGTTGACCCAAGCGCGTGAGCTGAATCTTCAATGAGTTTTATATTATTCTTTTTACACCACCTATCTATATCTATACCATTTTTTGTTCTTCCATTAAGAGGAACGTATATAACTGCATCAAGCTTTTTTATTTTTTTAAGTTTTTCAAAATCCATACATAGATACTGATCTGTATCAACTATATATGGAGTAGCGCCAGCCCAGATAACTGCATTTATTGTCGCTATCATTGTTAAATTAGGAACAGCAACAACAGACCCTTTTTCAATTCCTGCAGCAAGTAAAGATAAGTAAATTGCTTGTGTTCCGTTGGGGACTGCTATCGCATATTTTCTATTTACATATGTTGCTATTTTGTTTTCTAAATCCTTGGTTAGCTTATTTTCTGTAAGCCAGCCACCAGAATTAAGATAACTGTTTATTGCTAATTTATCTTTTTTTGAGATTTTTGGTTCGAATTGATTAATCTTCATTCAAATCAACTCTTGTCCTATCAGCTTCGGGCCCAAAATAAGGTCCATTTTTAAATTCCAGAACTAGCGATTTTTCTAACATAATATATTTATGAACTTCACTATATTGAATCATTACATGATTAGTTTCTAGTATATGTGAAGAAATAAACTTTCCTTTTTTATCATATAATTCACAACTTATCTTACCTTTTAAAACAAGAACTGCTTCTTGTGTAATCGTTGCATTTCTATCAAAAGTATTATGAAAATGCGGTTCAAGTTCTTTGCCTTTCTCATAGTTCCATGTAGCAAATTGAATATTTCTATCATCATGAGTGTAAAATGTTAACCCTTCTTCAACATTATCTAATTTAATAATTGTTGCGATTAAATTTCCTTTATGAAATACGTCTAATTTATTATCCATAAAATCCTTTATACCATTTTACAGTCTCTTTAATACCAGTGCTTAAATTTGTTTCCGGAATCCAATCTAGTAGTTTTTCTCCTAAGCTTCCATCTACTGATTTTTTTAGAACTCCTTCAGGCTTATCAAGATTGTATTGATATTCGCCTTTAAAACTCATTTCAGTTGAAATGATATTTGCTAATTCATTAATACTTACTGTTTTATTAACGCCAACATTAAATGTCTTGTGCTCTATCGTTTTCAATAAGCACCTTGTTAAGGACTCTGCCCCATCATACACGTAAAGCCATTCTCTTTCTTGTTCACCACTTCCCCATATCTCTATACCTGTATTATTTTGTTTTGCTTGGTAAATTTTATTTATCAATGCGCCTAATGCGTGAGACCTATCTGGATCAAAATGATCATTAGGTCCATACATATTTGAAAGGATTACATTATTACTAGGAAGTTTTTCATTCATATAATAAGAATTGGAGAGGTCAATTAAAAATCTTTTTGACATGGCATAAAAGTAGACTGATTCATGTGGTGGTCCATCAAGAAGTAGCTCTTCTTTATATTCATCTATTGAGGCTGGGTATACACAATTTGATATAGGGTTCACTATCTTTTTAACACCATATTTATTAGAAATCTCATAAATATTAATAGCCATTTTTATATTTTCTTCAATAAGCTTTCTTTGATATTTATACCCGTATGAAACACCTCCTACAAAAGCAGCACAATTTATTACATAATCTAAATTTTTATTATGCATGAAAGACTCAAGTTCATCTTTATTAGTAATGTCTATATGGTTTTTACCAGTTATTTCATAAATTTCGTATAAATTTATATTTTCAAGTGTTTTTTTGACAGCAGAACCTAGAAACCCTGCTGAACCAATTAATAATACTTTTTCCATTTACTTAACAATATACATCAAAATATATAATGAGCTAATGAAAAA
>MDTC01023158.1_pt1 | contig 15901 bp, 17 predicted proteins | sample 811181 | NCBI WGS metagenome assembly MDTC01 (sample SAMN05326644, study PRJNA326480) | marine metagenome | isolation source: seawater | place: Pacific Ocean: North | collected 2011
CTTTTATCACATTGCCTATCGCGTGCATTAAATGAGTTTTCCCTAGGCCTACACCTCCATATATAAAAAAAGGATTAAAGTTTAAGCCAGGATTGTTTGCTACCTGAAGAGCCGCAGCATGAGCAAGTTGGTTTGATTTTCCAACTACAAAATTCTCGAAAGTAAACCCTGATGCAAATTCAGAACTTGAAAAAAATGATGTTGCATAAACTCTTCCTTTTTCGGTGATTTTTACTATATCTTCTTCTATCTTCTGTGAATTCCCTCCTACTTCAAATACAAAACCTTTATTTGAGTTTTTTAAGGCTTCTTCTATATGGTCAGAAATATTTTGTTTTGCCCAGTCCAAAGCATAGGGGTTTGGAGCAAGAATCTTTAAAACGCCGCCTTCTTCTACAGCTTGAAGAGGCCTTACCCATGTATTATATTGATCTTGATCAATCGATAGATTAATATTTTGAAGGCATATCTCCCATAAATTATTTAAATTTGGCTGCATAAGAATTATTTTATAGTTATTTTTATATAATATTATACTTATCCACAGAAATTTAAAATTAGTAACCTTGTGTAAAACCTGTGGATATCTTATGTAAATTCTATAGATAAAACTATTTATTGACAAAATGTTTTTCGGGTCGTATTGTCGCTGTTCATAATACGAAAAATACTTTAATTTATTGTAATGAAAAGAACTTATCAACCGAGCAAAATTAAAAGAAAAAGAACACACGGCTTTAGAGCTAGAATGAAGACTAGCGGCGGCAGAGCTGTGATAAATGCTAGAAGAGCAAAAGGAAGGAAAAAGCTTTCAGCCTAGCGCAATGAAAGAAGAGTCCTTTAACACAAAAAAAATGAGGCTCCAAGAGCCAACTGATTTTAAAAAAACGTTTAAAGCTGGAAACAAAATATTTTCAAAATCCTTCCATGTTTATCTTAACCAAAATAATTATTCGTGGGCTAGATTAGGTGTTAATGTGGCCAAGAGAGTTGTCAGTAAGGCCTCGGAAAGAAATAACATTAAGAGAAAAATTCGTGAAAAATTTAGAAGAAGGCGTTACAAAAATTATGATATTGTTTTCGTTTTAAAGAAATATGATGTAGATTTAATTAATGAAGAAATTGAATATGTGTTTAAAGAAATTGATAAAAAAACTTAGCCCCGCCAACCTTTTTATTTTTTTGATAAAGGTTTATCAAATATTATTTAGGCCATATGTTGGATACAATTGCCGATTTACCCCAAGCTGCTCAGATTACTCTTTAGAATCATTTAGGAGGTACGGTTTTATTAAAGGAATGGCTCTTACTATTTCAAGAGTAACTAAATGTCATCCGTGGTCACCTGGAGGAATTGATGAGGTTCCTAAGAAATGAACAATAGATTTCTTCTTTATGCCGCATATGGCCTAGTCGTTTTTATGATCTGGCAACAATGGACAATTGAAAACTCTCCTGTTAGATCTACGGTGCAATCAGAAGAGACTATACCATCTGAATTAAATGAGACAAACGATGCTGATATTCCTGAGGCAGGAATAAGCAAGGCTAAAAAAGAAAGAAAAGTTTCAAGCAATAACAAAAAGAAGGGGCAATTTTTTAAAATATCTAATTCAAACGTCGAACTAACTGTAAGCTCCATCGGAGGAGACATTGTTGAAAGCAAGCTTTTAAACTTTAGAGAAAAAGCAGAGATTGGAAGTAATCCTATAAGTTTGTTTACGCAAAAAAGAGAAAACTATATTGCGCAATCTGGGTTAATACACGAAAAAGTAGACGATAACAAACAAATCGCTGGGCTAGCCCCTAACCATCACGATGAGTTTAAATTACTAAAATTAGCAGACAGATATGTCGAGCTAATATGGCAAGACAAAAGTAATAAAATAAATGTACTTAAGAAAATAACTTTAAAAGAAGATGATTTTGTCGCTGATATAAGTTATCAGATTTCCAATAATAGCTCCAAAGATTGGGTTGGACGGGCATATAATCAGTTAAGAAGAAGTAAGCCTAAAGAAGGGAGATCTTGGATCACGCCTTCGTTTTTTGGAGCCGCATATTATGAAGGTGATTCATACAAAAAAATTTCTTTTGATGAAATATCAGACACTCAAATGGCAGAGCAAATATCTGGTGGCTGGGTTGCCATGATGCAACATTATTTCGTAAGCGCATGGGCAGGAAAAGAAGGGGAAAATAGTCTTTTTTATACAAAAGAAATAAAAGGAAAAAATAGAACAGAGTATTCGATAGGTATGAGATCAGAACCAATTCTTATTGAGCCTGAGCAAACTGCTACTTTCTCAAGAACGTTATTTGTCGGACCAAAACTTCAAAAAAATCTTGAAAAAGTTTCGCCAGGCTTGGAGTTAACAGTTGACTATGGAATGTTAACGTTTTTATCCAAACCTCTTTTTTGGTTGCTTGATAAAATCTACTCTTTCACTGCTAATTGGGGATGGTCAATTATTTTATTAACCATTTTAATAAAAGCTCTTTTTTATAAGCTCTCAGAAACCAGTTATCGTTCCATGGCCAAAATGAAAAAATTCACGCCAAAGATTCAAACACTCAGGGAAAGATATGCAGATGATAGACAAAAACTTAACCAAGCCATGTTAGAAATGTATAAACAGGAGAAAATTAATCCCTTGGGTGGATGCTGGCCAATCTTAATTCAAATACCGGTTTTCATTGCGCTCTACTGGGTTTTGTTAGAAAGCGTAGAGATGAGACATGCGCCATTTATTTTGTGGATTGATGATTTGTCATCAAAAGATCCTTTTTACGTTTTGCCTTTGTTGATGGGAGTCTCAATGTATATTCAACAGAAGCTAAATCCCACACCTCCAGACCCTGTCCAAGCAAAAGTGATGCAATTTTTACCAATAATTTTTACAGCTTTTTTTGCTTTTTTCCCATCCGGGTTGGTATTGTACTGGGTTGTAAATAACATTTTATCTATAGCCCAACAATGGAAGATTGTTAGAACGATTGAGGGTAAGTAAAATAAATCAAAGCACGATAATTAGTCTGGCTACTCCTAGAGGCAAAAGCGCTTTAGCAATCGTTAGATGCTCCGGCCCAAAAGTAAAAGAAATTATAAAGAAGTTTTTTCCAACACTAAATAAAAAGTTACCAGAGCCTAATAAATCTAAATATTTAGAGATGACTTTGCGTGGTAATAATTTAGAAGAAATAATTGATGATGTTGTAATAATATATTATGAAGCTCCAAGGTCATATAGTGGGGAGGATATGCTTGAAATAATTTGTCATGGATCGCCCGTTATTTATGACACCATTATTGATGAGATTTGCAAGCTTGATGGGTGTGAGCATGCAAAACCAGGCGAATATTCTCTTCGCGCATTCGAAAATGACAAAATCGATTTAATTCAAGCAGAGGCCATTGCGGCTTTAATAAGTTTCGACGATAAAAAATCGGTTCTTTTTGCTAGAGGTTTAATTTCAGGTGAGATGAAAAAAAGCTTAGAAAGTATTGATAAAAATTTACTCAATCTTCGATCCTCAATCGAGAGTTATCTAGATTTCTCCGAAGAAGATTTTGAGCCAAAAGATCTAGAAAATATTAGACAAGAACTTACGAAACTTTTTGAGAAAATTAGAACACATTCTAATATGCTTAAGCAAGGTAAGTTAAGCTGTGATAAGCCAGTAATTGCCGTGATGGGGAGACCAAACGCTGGTAAATCTAGTATTTCAAACCATTTATGTCATGATGATGCGTCTATAGTTTCGCCCGAACCAGGAACTACAAGAGATGTTGTCACTTCAAGTATAAGTATTTTAGGTCAGTCTTTTTTATTGAAAGATACTGCTGGAATTAGAAATTCAAAAAATAAAGTTGAGGAATTGGGGATACAAAAAAGCATACAATGTGGTATTTCAGCAGATATAATTTTATATATAATTGATGCATCAATTGGTTTAAATCATGAAGATGATATTGTTCTTAAATCTCTTGAAAGCAAAAAAGACAATATTATTTATGTTATTAATAAAATAGATTTAGCCCCTAATTTTAAGCCCAAGGATGCATCTATGAGTATTAAATACATTAAAACTTCTGCAAAACAAAACGAAGGTTTAGATGTTTTGAAAAAAGACATTGTTCGTTTAGCAAATAATTTAAATTCTTCTTCATCTAAATCTATATTTCTTACAAGGCAGATAGATTGCTTTCATAAAATTATTAGCAACATGCCATCTGAAGATTTGGGTTTGGCGAATTTAGATATTTATGCAGAATGCTTAAGGCGTGCTCATGAAAATATGGGCTATCTTTTAGGGGAACAAGAAAAGGACAGGGTTTTAGGTGAAATTTTTTCAAATTTTTGTATCGGAAAGTAATATAATTCAATTATGAAAAATAATTTTGACGTTATAGTAATTGGCGGAGGACATGCGGGCACAGAAAGTGCTCTTGCTGCGTCACGATGTGGCGCTAAGACTCTACTTATTACCCAAAAAATATCTTCAATTGGGCAAATGAGCTGCAACCCATCAATTGGAGGTATTGGCAAGGGACACTTGGCCAAGGAAGTTGACGCTTTGGGTGGCATAATGGCAATTTGTGCAGATTTAGCTGGGATTCACTTTAGGACATTAAATAAAAAAAAAGGGCCAGCTGTTTGGGCAACAAGGGCTCAGGCAGATAGAGAGCTTTATAAAAAAGCCGTCCAATCTTTTGTACTAGGTCAGAATAATTTAGAAGTTTTAGAAGACGAAGCTATTGATTTTTTAATAGAGTCGGAAGGGTGTGTTGGCATTAAAACGCTTTCAAACAACATTATTAAATCCAAAAATGTTGTTATAACTGCTGGAACGTTTTTAAACGGAAAAATCTTCATTGGAAACAAGACGATGGATGCCGGGCGTTCAGGCGATAAAGCATCCAAAGCCCTTGCAGATAAAATTAAGTTTCATGGACTTACAACTAGTCGTCTTAAAACAGGAACCCCGCCAAGACTCGATGGCAAAACTATCAATTTTAATGTTCTCACACCCCAGCCAGGTGACGAAATAAGGCCAGTTTTTTCAATATTTAATTCGCAAACGGTCCACCCTAAGCAGATTAATTGTTTTATTGGAAGAACAAACGAGAAGACTCATGAATTAATTGATAATGCTTTAAAGCGCTCACCTTTATTCAATGGGGTAATTACAGGTAAAGGCCCTAGGTATTGCCCCTCTATAGAGGATAAAATTACAAGATTCTCAGAAAAAAATTCTCATCAAATATTTTTTGAGCCTGAAGGCCTCTCTACGGATGTAATTTATCCTAATGGAATATCTACTAGCCTTCCTGAGAAAGATCAATTAAATTTCATTAGGAGTATTGCAGGTTTAGAAAAAGTAGAAATTTTAAAATACGGTTATGCGGTTGAGTATGATTTCATCAACCCTCAAGATTTATATCATTCTTTGGAATCAAAAAACATAAAAAACCTATTTTTAGCTGGGCAAATTAATGGCACAACTGGGTATGAAGAGGCAGCGGCGCAGGGGATATTGGCTGGTATTAATGCAGCACAAAAAGCGCTCGGAAATAAAACATGGGCCCCAGCTAGAGAAAATTCTTATCTGGGGGTTTTAGTTGATGATTTAATAACTCAAGGTGCGCCAGAACCCTATAGAATGTTCACGAGCCGGGCCGAGCATAGACTTTTCTTAAGGGAAGACAATGCTGATGCTAGACTTTCTAAAATTGGCTTTGAAGTTGGATCTCTATCGAAGGAGAAATACCAAAAAGTAGAACAAAAGCTTGAACAATTAAAAAAAGATATGTCTATCCTAAAATCAACCTTCATTCAAGAAAAAAACGAAAAAGTTTGCGTAGGTGATATTTTAAAAAGACCTGAAATGGACTTTCAAAAATTAATAGATCTTAATCCAAGAATAGGTTTAGAAAAAATCCAAACAGGAAAACAATGTTGGATTGAATTTAAGTATTCAGGTTACATATCAAGACAGTCTGAAGAAGTTCAAAGAGCAAAAAGATACAGTTCTTTGAAAATTCCAGTTGATATTGATTATGCAAAAATTAGAGCTCTTTCTAATGAAGCAATTGAAAAACTCTCGAGCGTCAGACCAACAACTCTTGGACAAGCGTCAAGAATATCTGGTATTACACCGGCAACAATTTCGATCTTAAGAGTTCAATTAAAAGTTCAAAATTCAAAAGCTGTAAATGATTGACGATATTGTTAATGCTAATGGCAAGGCATTTACCTCAATGATTAATTTCCTGCAAAAATGGAATAAAAAAATTAATTTAACATCAATTTCAGACACCAAAGAGATTTTTACGAAGCACATACGCGATAGTCTATCTATTTCTAAGTATATTGATGAATCAGAGGTACTTGATTTAGGAACAGGCGCTGGCTTTCCAGGCATACCATTAGCGATTGCACACCCTGATAAAAGATTCACTTTATTAGATTCAAATAAAAAGAAAATTAATTATCTTGAACACCTCATTATAGAGCTTGGTCTTTCAAACATAAGTTTGGTTCACTCAAGAATTGAAGATTTAAGCAAAAAATATAAATTCAAAATAGTAGTTTGCAGAGCTTTTGGGACCCTAGAAAATATATATAAAAATTCATGTGAAAATGTTGATTCAGACGGTAAAATGATTTTAATGAAAGGCAAAAAGCCTATTGCAGAGCTTGCTCAACTACCAAAAAGTTTAAACATAATGGTTGATAAGCTTGAAATAGGTGGCTTAAACGCTGAAAGACACGTAATAATAATAAAAGGTTTTGGTTAAAAAGTGACAACTGTTCTCTCCGTTTGTAATCAAAAAGGTGGTGTTGGAAAAACAACCACCAGTGTTAATTTAAGTTCTGCTTTGGCAAAAAATAAAAAAAAGATATTACTTGTTGATCTTGATCCTCAAGGAAACGCAACTATGGGCTCAGGAATAAATAAAAACAATTTGAGTTCTACAATTGCTGATTTGCTTTTATCGGAAGTGGAAAGTTTCAGGGATATTCTATTACACAGTGATGAAGGTTATGATTTGCTTCCAGCAAACCAAACATTAACTTATGCAGAGTTAAAACTTCTAGAGGAAAAAGAGAGAGAAAACACCCTTAAGCGCAAACTTAAAGACTGCCTAGGCATTTATGACTTTGTTATTGTAGATTGTCCGCCTTCCTTAAACATTTTAACGGTTAATGCTTTGTCATTTAGTAATAAAGTTATAATTCCCGCGCAGTGTGAGTACTATGCATTAGAGGGAATAGCTTCGCTAATTGATACAATTGAAAAAATTACTAATTCCGTAAACAGCAAGCTTCAGATTGGGGGAATTTTAAGAACAATGTACGATCCTCGAAATAATTTAGCAAGAGATGTATCAGATGCTTTAAAGAAGCATTTTGGAAAATTAGTGTATAAAACAGTTATACCAAGAAATATTAATTTGGCTGAAGCGCCAAGCCACGGAGTTTCTGTAATAAGCTATAATATAGGCTGCAAAGGAGCTCTAGCATATATAGGCTTAGCAGGTGAAATCATCAAAAGAATGAGGAAAGAGAGCTAATGAAAAAAAAATCAGGTTTAGGTCAGAAAGGCGTAGAAGTACTACTTGGAGCAACTAAATCAAATCAACCATCTCCATCTGTTGAAGCGTCTGACGTAAATGAAATTAACACCTCTTCAATAAAAATTAGCCCTTATCAACCAAGAGCATCCTTTGATTCGAAGACTATCGATTCTTTAGCAGAATCTATAAAGTCACAAGGCGTTATTCAACCCCTGTTAGTTAGAAAAATTTCTGAAAAAAACTATGAATTAATTGCGGGTGAGAGAAGATTAAGAGCAGCAAAAAAAATTGGTTTAAAAAAACTCCCTGCATATGTAAAAGATGTATCTGATGAGACTGCCGCTCTTCATGCACTAATTGAGAATGTTCAAAGAGAAGATTTAAATCCAATTGATGAAGCTATGGCATTAGATAATATCGCCAAAAAATTTAAATTAACTCACGAGAAGCTTTCTTCAATTACTGGCAAGTCAAGAGCTCATATAACTAATACAATTAGGTTGCTTCAGTTAGATGAAAAAATAAAAAAGTTGGTCAAGAGCGGAGCAATTGAAATGGGTCATGCAAGAGTATTAATAACCCTTGAAAAAAGTAACCAAATAAATTTAGCTAATGAGATTATTTCTAAAGGACTTTCAGTTAGAGAAGCAGAAAAGTTAGTAAGCTTAAAAAAACCAATAAAAAAGTCAAAAAATACTCAAAAACCTGATCACATATCATCTCTTGAAGGTGAGTTGTCAGCATTGATTGGGGCAAAAGTTGAGATTGTTTTTGATAAAAAAACCCATAAAGGAAAATTATCAATAAAATATAGCAGTTTAGAGGTTTTAGACGGAATATTAGAAAAATTAGGGTATGTAAAACAATAAATTATTGAAAAATGTGCCTCCAATATAATATACTTCACTAGCGGTAGATTATGATTGTTAGAAAACTTTTGCTTGAAACATCAATAATTTTTTTCATATTCTTGGTTTTTTGGGTATTGTTTGGCCAAAATATTGCTTCTTCTTTCTTAATTGGGGCCCTCATACATGTTTTAGGCATGCTATATAGCTCAATAATTATGCTTGGAAGTAAAGCTATTTCGGTAAAGGGTGAAGTTAGTAAATTCTATTTAGCAGAGTTTGGCAAATGGGGCGTTGTTGTTACTCTTTTTGTTTTAACTTTTGTATTTATAGATATTCAATATCCTTTAGTATTTTTTCTAGCTTTTGCGTTTGCTGCCTTATTAACAATGATAACAAATAAGAAGTTTTTATAACGAATAAATATTTGCAATGGCAAGTGGGGATTTAACAGGACCAGAATACATAAAACACCATTTGACTAACCTAACATTTGGTAAGTCAGAGGATGGAGTTTGGAGGTTTGCAGAAACTGCAGCCGAGGCAAAAGAAATGGGGTTTTATGCGATTCATGTGGATTCAATGGCGTGGGCAATTGGCCTTGGCGCCCTCTTTTTATTAATTTTTCGTGTTATTGCTAGCAAAGCCACATCCAACATTCCAACTGGAATGCAAAATGCAATAGAAATGGTTGTGGAATTTATAGAGTCAAATGTAAGAGATTCTTTCAATCACGTAAATAAGTTAGTTGCGCCGATGGCTCTTACTGCTTTCATGTGGATATTGTTAATGAATCTAATGGACTTGGTGCCAGTTGATTGGGTCCCAGTCCTATTTAATATAATGGGCGTTGAATATATGAAGATTGTGCCTACAACAGACCCAAACGTTACTATGGGAATGTCGTTGTCGGTCTTTTTTCTTTCAATATATTATGCTTTCAAAAATAAGGGTGCAGGAGGGTTTTTTGGAGAATTAACTTTGCATCCTTTTTCATCAAAAAATATTTTTGTTAAAATTTTATTAATTCCAATAAACCTTTTCTTAGAAGGCGTTTCTCTAATCGCGAAACCTGTTTCTCATGGATTAAGGCTTTTTGGGAATTTGTATGCAGGCGAAATGATATTTATACTTATCGCGCTATTACCACTCTATGCTCAGTGGACACTCTCAGTACCATGGGCAATTTTTCATATTTTGGTAATAGTTTTGCAGGCATTTATATTCATGGTGTTAATGGTAGTTTATTTAAACATGGCACATGATACTGGGGAAGATCACTAATTTGTTAACAACAATTGAAAAAAGGGGTAATTACTATGGGTGAAGCATCAGGATTAATTTATATAGCAGGCGCTTTAATGATGGGCCTAGGAGCTTTGGGAGCAGCTATTGGTATTGGAAATTTGGGCGGTAAGTACATGGAAGGTATTGCTAGACAGCCTGAGTTAATTCCAATGCTCAGAACACAAATGTTTATTGTTTTGGGCTTAGTGGACGCTGTACCAATGATATCGGTTGGTATTGCTTTCTACTTATTATTTGCGGTAGCTTAATTTTTTATAAGGGGATTACTTGAGTGAATATTAATTTAACTCTAATTGGACAAGCTATATCCTTTGCCATTTTTGTTTGGTTTTGTATGAAATATGTTTGGCCACCAATAACATCTGCACTTGAAAAAAGAAAAAAAACTATTGCTGACGGGCTTGCAGCTGCTGAAAAGGGTCAGCAATCTTTAGAAAATGCAAAGGTTGAAATCGATAAATTATTATTAGGTGGTAAAGATGAGGCAAAAAATATAATCAGTATGGCCGAAAAAAGAGCTGATGATATCGTCGACGAAGCAAATCAAAAGGCAGCACAAGAAAGTTTGAATAAAATTAAAATTGCTGAGCAAGAAATCGAACAACTTGCAAATAAAGTTAAGTCCGATCTTAAAAATGATTTGTCGGCTTTGGTTATCGAGGGAACTCAGAGTATTTTGAAGAAAGAGGTTGATAAAAAAGCACATGACCAAATTATCGAAGACCTTATTAGGAGAATATAATGTCTGAACTTGCTACAGTGGCAAGGCCATATGCTAAAGCACTAATTATGTTCGCAAGAGAAAATGATTCATTAGAGTCTTATCAAGAAATGCTAGAAAATTTTTTAGCTCTTATTTCTGAAGAAAGCGTAGTCAAAATGCTCAAAGATGATTCGCTTGATAAGGCAAAAAAAGCTTCGATCTTAAAAGATGTTGTAGGCTCTTTTGCGGATAAAAACTTTCAAAATTTTGCTGAAACAGTTTTTTTAAACAATCGAGTTCAGGTGATAAAAGAAATTAAAACTTTGTACGGTGAATATCTTTCCGAAGAAAAAAATCAGTTAGATGTTCAAATTGAAACTGCTTTTGCACTTGATGAGTCTCAGCAAAGCAGAATAGTAGAGGCTCTTGAAAAAAAATTAAGTAAAAAAATTAACTTAAAACAACATATAAATGAAAAGTTAATTGCTGGTGCAATTATCAAAGCTGATGATTTAGTAATTGATGGCACTGTTGTTGAAAAGTTAAGAAAACTTAAATCTCAAATGAATTAATATAAGAGGAAATAAAAATGCAATTAGATTCAACAGAAATAAGTGAGTTAATTAAAAAAAAGATTGAGGGCACTGATCTCTCTGCCGAAGCAAGGTCGGAAGGAACTATCGTTGCATTAACTGATGGAATTGTAAGAATACATGGGTTATCGGATGTCATGTCAGGTGAGATGGTGGAATTTCCTAATAATACTTTTGGTATGGCATTAAACCTTGAAAGAGATTCTGTTGGTGCAGTTGTCTTGGGTGATTATCAGCATTTGTCTGAGGGTGATAAAGTAAAATGCACCGGTAAAATATTGCAAGTACCTGTTGGTGATGAGTTAATGGGAAGGGTGGTGAATTCCTTAGGAGAGCCTATTGACGGAAAAGGTGAAATTAATGCAAAAAACTCTTCTCCAATAGAAAAAATTGCTCCTGGCGTTATTGAAAGACAGTCTGTAGATCAACCAGTACAAACTGGTCTAAAATCAATTGATTCCATGGTGCCAATTGGCAGAGGACAAAGAGAATTAATTATTGGTGATAGGCAAACTGGTAAGACTGCTCTAGCTATTGACGCTATCATTAATCAAAAAGGAACAGGAATTAAATGCGTATACGTAGCGATCGGGCAAAAAAATTCATCTGTTTCTAATGTGGTAAAAAAACTTGAAGAACACGGAGCAATGGAGCATACCATTGTTGTAGCTTCAACGGCTTCAGAGTCTGCGGCAATGCAATTTATTGCGCCCTACTCTGGGTGCGCGATGGGTGAATACTTTAGAGATTCAGGCCAAGATGCATTAATTATATATGATGACTTAAGTAAGCAAGCTGTTGCTTACAGACAAGTTTCGTTGTTGTTGAGAAGACCTCCTGGCAGGGAAGCCTTTCCGGGAGATGTCTTTTATCTTCACTCACGACTTTTAGAGAGAGCTGCAAGAGTAAACGCAGATTACGTCGAAAAAATGACTGAAGGAAAAGTCAAAGGCAAAACTGGTTCACTTACCGCAATGCCTGTTATTGAAACTCAGGCAGGTGATGTTTCGGCATTTGTGCCAACAAACGTAATTTCCATAACCGATGGACAAATATTTTTAGAAACAAGTTTATTTAACTCTGGTCTAAGGCCTGCAATTAACGCTGGCTTATCAGTTTCTCGTGTAGGTGGAGCAGCGCAAACTAAGTTAATAAAAAAGCTTGGAGGCGGAATTAGACTTGCTTTAGCTCAATATAGGGAACTTGCTGCTTTCTCACAATTTGCATCTGATTTAGACGATCAAACCAGAAAACAATTAGAACGTGGAGAAAGAGTTATGGAGCTGATGAAACAGCCCCAATACTCACCATTAAAAATATCCGAAATGGGTGTAGTTTTGTTTGCTGTGAACGAAGGATTTTTAGATGAAATAGAAGTCAATAAAGTTAAAGACTTTGAAAAATCTTTACTTAGTTTCGCAAATTCCGAGTACAACGAATTCATGAATAATATGGAATCGTCAGGAGATTTTAATGATGAAATTGAAAAAGGATTAAAGGAAATGTTAGATAAATTTGTTTCAACTCAAACTTGGTGATTAAAAGTGGCTGGCGAGAAAGAAATAAAAAATAAAATATCTAGTATTCAAAATACTCAAAAAATTACCAAGGCTATGGAAATGGTTGCTGCGAGTAAAATGAAGAAAGCACAAGACAGAATGTCTCAAGCAAGGCCGTATGCTGAAAAGATCAAAAGTGTTGTTAGCCACATGGCAAGTTCTCATCCAGAATATAAGCACCCATTTTTAATTGAGAGAGAGAACATCAAAAAAGTGGGGGTAATTGTAATTAGCACCGATAGAGGATTATGTGGTGGCTTAAACGTTAATCTCTTTAAAAAATCATTATTAGAGATCAAGAAATTTAATGATAAATCCATCGAGGTTGATGTTTGTACAATTGGTGGAAAGGCTGCAAAGTTTTTTAAACGAGTTAATGTAAATATTGTTTCTCAGATTGCTCAATTAGGTGACACGCCCGAAATAGCGGAAGTAATCGGCACAATAAAAGTAGTTTTAGATAAATTTATTAATGGAGAAATTGACGCGTTATACATTGCTGAAAATAAATTTATTAATACAATGTCACAGCAACCAGAATTTTCTCAATTATTGCCAACAACACCAGACACAGATGAAAAGCTCTCTCACCATTGGGATTACATATACGAGCCTGATTCCAAAATTGTAATTGATGGTTTAATGACTCGCTACATTGAGTCTATTGTTTTTAAAGGTATTGTTGAAAATGTTGCATGTGAAATGGCTGCTCGTATGGTTGCCATGAAGAGTGCTACTGATAATGCAGGAAGTTTAATAGAAGAGTTACAGCTTATTTATAATAAGGCTAGACAGGCATCAATAACCCAAGAGTTATCAGAGATTGTTGCTGGTGCTGCCGCGGTATAGTTAATTGGAGATAAACTTATGAGTGATGGAAAAATTGTTGAAATAATTGGAGCGGTAGTTGACGTAGAGTTCCCTAAAGACTCTATACCTCAAGTATTTGACGCGCTAAAAGTTGATGAGGCTAGTTTAACACTAGAGGTTCAACAACAATTAGGTGACGGAATTGTAAGAACAATCGCAATGGGAACGACAGATGGAGTTAAGCGTGGTTTCGACGTTAAAAATACTGGAGCTCCAATATCAGTTCCGGTTGGGGAGAAAACACTTGGTAGAATTATGAATGTTTTAGGAGATCCGGTAGACCAAAAAGGTCCAGTAGGAAGCGAAAAAACATTGCCAATTCATAGAAAGCCTCCCTCTTATGAGGAACAAGCTGGAGGAAATGAATTATTAGAAACTGGAATTAAAGTTATTGACCTCCTCTGTCCTTTTGCCAAAGGAGGAAAAGTAGGTTTATTTGGTGGAGCCGGCGTGGGGAAAACCGTAAATATGATGGAGCTTATTAGAAACATTGCTATTGAACATAGTGGGTATTCAGTATTTGCTGGCGTTGGAGAGAGAACCAGAGAAGGTAATGACTTCTACCATGAAATGAGAGAATCTAACGTACTTGATAAAGTATCATTAGTATATGGCCAAATGAATGAACCGCCTGGCAACAGATTGAGAGTTGCGTTAACGGGTTTAACTATGGCTGAACATTTTAGGGATGAGGGTCGTGACGTATTAATGTTTATTGATAATATCTATCGTTACACGCTTGCTGGAACAGAAGTGTCAGCCTTACTTGGAAGAATGCCTTCAGCTGTAGGTTATCAGCCTACCCTAGCTGAAGAAATGGGTGCTCTTCAAGAAAGAATAACATCAACACAAAAAGGATCAATTACTTCAATTCAAGCAGTGTATGTTCCTGCTGATGATTTAACCGACCCTTCTCCTGCCACAACCTTTGCTCACTTAGATGCTACTGTTGTATTGTCTAGACAAGTAGCTGAGCTTGGAATATATCCAGCCGTAGACCCACTTGATTCAACAAGCCGTCAACTGGATCCTTTGGTTATTGGAAATGAGCATTATGATGTAGCCAGAAATGTTCAAAACATGCTTCAGAAATATAAAGAGCTTAAAGATATAATTGCTATTCTTGGTATGGATGAATTATCAGAAGAAGATAAGCTTGTTGTTGCTAGAGCAAGAAAAATTCAAAGATTTTTATCACAACCATTTTTTGTTGCTGAAGTTTTCACAGGTAGCCCAGGAAAATATGTTTCTCTTAAAGAAACAATTAAAGGCTTTAAGGCGATTGCTGATGGAGAATATGACCATCTTCCTGAACAAGCATTTTATATGATTGGGGCAATTGAGGAAGCTGAAGAAAGGGCTAAGGAACTTTAACAGATGTCTACTATGCAATTAAATATAGTTAGCGCTGAATCAGAAATATTTTCGGGTGACGTAAAAAACCTTACTGCAAGCGCGGAAATGGGGGAAGTTGGCATTTATCCTCAGCACACCCCAATGATAAGTCCGCTTAAACCAGGAGAAGTAAAAGTATTATCTGAAAATGATGAAGAGCTAAATTTCTACATATCTGGAGGTATGTTAGAGGTTCAACCCCATATTGTTACAATTCTTGCCGATACTGCAATGAGAGGGCAAGATTTGGATGAAGCCAAAGCTCTTGAAGCAAAAAAAAGAGCAGAGGAAGCTTTAAAAGATCAAAGCGATAAAATAGATTCAGCCAAAGCTCTAGCTGAGTTAGCTCAGGCAGCTGCTCAACTCAAAATGATTGAGAATCTTAGAAAGACCCGCAAATAATCAAATCCTTTTTTTAAACTCCTATTAAACATATAATGTACATGTAAGAATAGGTAAAAAAAATGAAAACTCACATAATAATTTTAGCTGCTGGAAAAGGTTTAAGAATGAAAAGTTCTTTACCCAAAGTGCTTCATAAAGTTGGAAACCTTTCTATGCTTGAGCATGTTATTAAAAGTACAAAGTTTCTCAAGCCTTCTTCTGTCAATATTGTAGTGGGTAAAAACTCTAAATTAATTCAAGATTCAATAATTAATTCAGACTTAAATTGGATTGTGCAAGATAAGCAAATTGGAACTGCAGATGCCGTGAAAATTGCTTTACCAAATATACCAAACGAAGATCAAGTTTTAGTATTGTATGGAGATACTCCATTGATTGACGAGACATTAATTTCACAATTTTTATCTGAGGGTTCTGGTAGTGATTTAAGAGTATTAACGACCACAATAAATAATCCAAAAGGTTATGGAAGAGTTATAAGAGATACTAAAAAATTAGAATATATTTCAGAAATTATTGAAGAATTAGATGCTTCAGAGGATCAAAAAAATATTACAGAATGCAATACGGGCATTATGTATGCTAATGCTAATTTTTTTAAAACATTTATTTCTCAAATTGAGAACCAAAATGCTAAA
>MDTC01146257.1_pt1 | contig 15900 bp, 10 predicted proteins | sample 811181 | NCBI WGS metagenome assembly MDTC01 (sample SAMN05326644, study PRJNA326480) | marine metagenome | isolation source: seawater | place: Pacific Ocean: North | collected 2011
CCACTTAATGCGTGAGAAACTCCTTTTTTACAGACCGGAAACCTTTGGTTTGATATGGGGCTTTGAAAAGTAGGAACCATGCGAACTGTCCGGGCCCTGTTTTTGGTAACTCTTCTCTTGCTTACTCCGCTTTCATTAATGGCTACACCAGCCATGGCCACAGACACTTCTGTCAATGTCGATACGACATGGTCTGGAGATGTTGTGCTTACAGGTAATGTGACGGTGATGAATGGTTCAACACTCACGCTCTCCCCAGGGACAACTGTCGACGGGGGCGATGGTTATTGGATTCGCGTTGATGGAACTCTTGCTGCGTCAAATGCCCACTTCTTTTCGTCTCAAACCCCAGTCACTGCAGGTTCACATGGCGCAGGTTTGTGGACGGGAATTTATATTGCAAGCAAAGGTCATGCAGTCTTGAGTGATGTTCTTGTTGAGAATGCGAAAACGGCGATTAAAGTCGACGGCCAATTGTCTGCATTCAAAACGACGATCAAAGATTCCTACATCGGAATCAACGTGCTTGGTTCTGCTGATATTGATACACTTACAGCAGAGCATATTGACTATGAAGTCATTCGAAACTCGGGACATCTGAATCTCTCATCAGGAACCTTCACCGATGTTGCTGGTGGTGTTTGGTCGACTGGGACAAGTACGATTGATACTGTTACCATTTCACAGGCAGGCACCGGTCTTCGTTCAAGCAGTGGGTCGCTTTCAGCGTCAGGAATCGGCTTCTTTGATACGACCGTTGCTGTTGCAAGCCAGCAAGGTGCCTCAACAACTGTTCAAAGCTTGACTGCAGACAACGTAGCGCTGCTTATTGATGCAGCAGACAGTGATGATTTGACAGTCTCTTCGGGTGCAGTTTCCGGACAACGCCTTCTTCTTGCCAATGGTGCGAGTTCTTTCTTTATTGAGGACATTGTGTTTGAAGGTCGTCTCTCAGATACATTGGCTATAATTGACCAGAGGTGTATTGGAACATGCAGTTGGTCGGGCCTTGAAATCTCAAATGTCACTAACGGTATTTTCCTTTCTGGTTCAGGGAATCATAGTTTTTCCAATCTCGACCTTACTGCTGCAGAACGAGGCATTGAGGGTACAGGCTCGGGCCATATTCACCTTGCTTCGACGAACATTACTGCCGGTACAAAAGGAATTGAAATGCGAGACCCAAGCAGTACATTTGAACAAATCTCAATCTCAATGACCTCTCACACCTCGACTGCTTTCGACGTTCTTGATGGAGTTCACCAATGGTCTTCTGTATCAGCGTCGAAGGGATATTTGGCTTCCGATATCAGTTCGATAGGGCTGAAGGCTTGGTATGCTTCGATTGACATAAATACGCTGTCATTGGTTCACTTTGGCAAAGGCATTTTGGCGGAACACGCTGAAATTTCAGGCCAATCAATCTTGGTTCAAGACGGTAAAGGCGTTGGTATTGATCTAGAACACAGTTCACTGCAATCAGACTCACTCGACACCCGTGCTTATCCTGAAGGGGTTACTCTGAAACAAACTTCGCAACTCCATGTTTCTGATTGGACCGCGTCCACCCACACCTCTCCACTTTCTATCAGTACGCATTCGACTGCCACCATTCGCGACTTCCAGCCGCAAAACACCCAACCTTCTTCATCCGACGCTCTCGGTGATGGGACTCTCATTTACGGAGGCTCAACAACTGCAAACATCGCAGTTTCTTCAGCCTCATATCTTGATGAAACGCCTGTAACATTTACTGATCTAGCAGGAAACCCAGTTCAAGCAACCATCAGTGTTCACGGATTTACATTGCAGAGTGGTGCAAACGGTGGAGCAACCCTTCCACTTCTAAGCGGGGGTTCATCTGTTGATGTGACGCTTGCGGGAGCCGGTGTACGTGTCATTCTTTTCGGTTCGCAAATCGGACAATCCGTTCAGGTTCCCGTCATTCCTCAAGGGGATTGGACAATTTCCACCGGTCAGTTTGTTTTCCTCGGCCCTCGACCTGACGGTTCACCTCACATAATGTCAGGCGACCTCACATTGTCAACAGGTAGTGGTTTAGAATTGTCCAGCACCTCACTGGTTCTCCCTCCGAACGGGATTGTCGAAGTTGAAGGCTCAGGAGAATTGACCGGTAGCGATTCGTCTCTTGAAGCAAACAGCGTTTCACTTGGAATTGATTCGGTTTTGACTCAATCAGATGGTGGGATGGGATTGACGCTTGAAGCCAATGCGACTTGGGTTTGTCAAACGACGCGCAGTGTCACAAACGTCATCATAACCGGTTCTCTCCTCCTTCAGCCTGGGTGTTCAGTTGAGATGCTCGAAGGGAATGTAGAAGGGGCAGTTACTGCACTTACAAGTGCTGAATTAACCATTCTTTCCTCGCTTTATCTTACTGTTTTGGATAAAGGAGTACCCGTTGAGGGTGCTCTGATTTCTATTGATGGCTCGGTAACAAATACCGATTCAAATGGTGAAGTTTCCACAACGGCTACAGCTCGTTATGTCAATGATAATTCTCAAACCACTGGAGGAATCAAAAATATTAATCTTCAAATTGGTTCGTTCATGGATTTCGTTACTTGGGACTCATCTACTTCTTTTGAACACACATTCATGGCTTCAACAGTTACACCAGGTTCACTTTCGAACTGGCTAACATTGGAGGCTCAGTGGAGCCCGTATTTCCTCGACGGAGATTTAGCCGTTGAGGCATCGGGCACACTCACCATCGATGATGGAGTTTCATTACGAGTTTCAGATGGTAGTAAAATCAGTGTTGATGGCCGAATTGATGCTGGTGCAGCAACTCTCTCTTCAACAGGCCTCGGTTCACGCTGGGGAGGATTTGTGATGGGAGGAGCAGGTTCTACAATCGATTTATCTCAAACCTCAATTTTCGAAGCCTCTCCCGCATTAAATGTTGAAAGTCAAGGTACTTTCATTGGTGATGGCCTTACGATTGCCCGCTCGTCAGGCGCTGACCCATTGATACTGATTAACAGCAATAGCCAAGCAAACATTACGCTGAAAAACGCCCATCTGTATGATGCCGGAAACGGTTGTATCAAGGCATTCCCTTCTTCGACTGAATTAACACTCTCTGAAGTCACCTTCGAATCGTGTAACGGGGTTGGGGTTTGGGCCCGACAAATTGCCCTACATTTTGATGAAATTACCATCGGTAGTAATATCTCGACAGGATTTGATCTCACCGCAGTAACTGGTTCAATGAGCACTATTGATGCGAGCATGTTTGACGGCGATGGTCATATTTTGGCTTTGGACTCTATCACTGGCGACTTCCCCATATCTCATTTGAACGGAACCGTGGGTACAGGCGCAGGTATAACTGGCGCGAACTGCCGTAATATTCAGATGAGCCACATTCAACTGACCGGTTCGCCTGGACTCGACTTTGATAACTCTGCAGGACGAATTGAGCATGTGATCTTGAATGGTCTCGGTTCTGGAACGGGTTTCATCAGCCATCATGGCCGAACATCTGATTCATTGATAGTTGAGCACATCATCGCTTTCTCTTATTCTGTTGGTATTGATTTGCATGCTGATGAAGGCGATGGCGCTGTGGCTCCATTCATTTTACGAAATCCAGACATCATCGCCTCGACAGTTCTCTCCTCAGAAAACTACCCAGCACGAATTGAAGGCGGAATCACCTATGGGGCCATCTCCGCTTCGGGCCTCATCTCCATCGATCTTATCGACACCTCGACTGAAAACCCATCGATGTATGATGGTGCCGAGTTGCGCACATGGAAAACATACACCCTCAATGCTAAATTGAATGGTGTGCTGACCGATGTAGATTATTCAATTACTACTGAAGGATTGAATCCTGAGTTTTCAACATCAGTCTCTGGTGCATCACCCCTAGTAGAACTGCCAATCTCTTTTGCTGGAAATGGTACTGCTTCCCAAACCTCCTCGTTTTCAATTCAGACTCAAGCGACCGGTCTTCCAGACGTAATGGAAGGTTGGAATGACACTTCTATCACCCTGATTGAGTTGACATTAGTCGCTAATAATCCTCCGACAGTCGAGATTACAGAGCCGTATTCAGGTCAACGGGTAATGGAATCAGTTCACCTTCTTGCTGCTGCTGAATATGCGGATGATTTGGATTCTTCAGCCGATTTGAATTTAGTTTGGATCATTACTGATTCTTCAGGGGTAGAAGTCATGCGTGGTCCGAGTGAAGCGCAATACAACATTACCGATTTGCAGTATGGATTGTATGTGCTTGAATTGCGAGTTACCGATACATTGGGTGCCACTTCATCTGCAGCAGTTGATTTTGAGGTTACAGAACTTGACAGTGATGGCGACTGGACCAACACCTGTGTTTTCACTTTAGGAACTGGTGTTTGGTTCGATTCAACCAATGGCTACTCATGCGGTCCAGACAGTGAAGATACTGACGATGACAATGATGGCCATCCCGATACGCGTGATGCATGGCCAGTTGATCCATGTGCTTGGCAAGACACCGATAATGACGGCCAACCCAATTCGATCTCATGTCCTGAAGGAGTCACAACTTACCTTACCGAAGACCAAGATGATGATGGTGATGGAGTGCTTGACGTCTTGGAAAGCAGCTCCTCTTCAGAAAGTGGTGATTTCTCTACAGCAACACTGCTACTTCTGGTTTTAATTTTCGCAGCAATCGCATTATTCATGACTCGAATGAGGCGTGGTGGCGGCGAACTTGGAGATATTGACGAGCGACACTTGTGAGGCTAAGAAATGGCTGAAGATTTGCTTATGTCTGCAAACACAGTTGCTGCAGCATCCGTCATTATTCTCGGCATTATCGTTGCGTGGGATGCCTTTTGGTTGACTCGGCAGCGAACCGATATTCCGACGTTAGGTGAATTGAGCAACGGAGGGTTTGCTTGGCAAAGTGAAGGCCCTCATGAAGTGATTCGCCAATGGGGCAATCTTGCTTCTATGGCAGCGATGATTGCCTTGCCATGGGCTCTTATCGAGGCATCGAATACCAGTTATTGGTATGCCATTGTTTGGGATGTATTGCTGTCACTCCACATCATCTCACTGCTCATTCCTAAGCGCTATGCCATCACACGAACACATCTTTTTGCAGATGGGCAGCGCTATTCTTGGAACCGCTTACGCCTCGCTCGTCGCCAACCTACTCGTCGGATTATGTTGTTGCGTCAGGGTTGGGGTATCTTTGGTCCCCTTCCCTTAGGTGGCGGACAAAATGACTTAGCCGCAGCCCGTTCTCGAATCGAAACAGCCTTTGATACTGAAGTAAATTGGCCACACATTGACTCAAACCGAGCCGAAGAAGAATAGCGTTATTCTCAATAAGTGCCTCGTTTAGCATCGAATATGGAATGGACTCGAAGCGGTGAAGATTTGTTTGTGCGTATTGACTCGGATGAAGAAATACATTCAACCTTGCAAGCCCTCGCAGATGAAGTTGGATTTAATGCAGCAGCAATCACCAGCGGAATCGGTAGGACTCGAGACAATGTATACGGATACATGAATGAGCAAGGAGTCTATCAGCGTCGTCACCTTCAATCGCCTTCTGAACTTGTCAGCTTATCAGGGAATATTGCCCGAACCCAAGATGGTAAGGCCTTCACTCACATCCATTGCTGTTGGTCTGATGATGACAATAACGTCCATGCAGGCCACATGTTTTCATCTACAGTACATGTGGTTGGCGAACTTCATATCCGCATTCTTTCTCAAGCGATAATGACTCGTTGTCCATTGCCCGATGTTGAACTCTTAGGATTACAATTTTCGTGATGTTCATAGCCTGTGGCTGGGGTGACTAAACATGGCCGACGGTGCGCGTATTCAGCAACTGGCCGATGCGGTTCGATATCATCGTGAATTGTATTACAACCATTCAGCACCAGAGATTACAGACGCTGAATTTGACGCACTTTGGGACGAATTGAAAACCCTTGATCCTCATCATGAAATTTTACATCAAGTGGGGCCCGAGCCTTTGCCAGGGACTGCTAAAGTCGAGCATATGTTCCCCATGCGTTCTCTGGATAAGGGGACGTCCGGTGAAGACATCATTCATTTTGTTTCACAATCAACATCTGGTGGCACGCGATATCTGGCTCAACCGAAACTTGATGGCTCGGCCCTCTCGCTGGAATATGTTGCTGGAAATTTACACAGAGCCGCAACCAGAGGCAGTGGAGAGAGGGGCGAAGATGTCACTCTGAATGCCAAGTTAGTTGCCAACATCCCTCTGCGCCTCAACATCCCTGTCGACTGCCATGTTCGTGGAGAAGTCGTTATGCCTCTGGAAGTGTTTGAAGAAAAATACAGAGATGTGTCGCCAAACCCACGCAATCTTTGCTCTGGTGCACTGCGTCAAAAATACGGTGACGGAAAGGCTGATGCCTCAGATTTGGTGTTCTGTGCATACGATGTAAAGTTCGTAAATAACTCCCCCCAACTTCGTTATGACAGTGAATTACTCGATATGCTCAAAAACACCATTGGAATTGAACCAGCACCGTGGAAAGTTTTTGACTCAGAATCCATTTCGAAAGAGATGATTTCGTATACGGAAGAATGGAGTTTGAAACGAGCGGACTTTGAGTTTGAAATCGATGGTATTGTCTTCAAACTCGACAACTTAGAACAACGAGAGCGATTGGGTTCAACAGCCCATCATCCTCGATGGGCTTTGGCATGGAAATTTCCGCCCGAAGAAGCCACTTCTGTCTTGCTTGAGGTCAATTGGCAAACCGGCCGTACTGGCGTTGTAACTCCAGTCGCCCGGATTGCCCCTCAAATGGTTGGAGGTGTAACAGTCGAACATACGACGCTGCACAATGTAGGAGAGGTTGAGCGCCTTGATCTTCAAATCGGCGACAAAGTACTCATCGTTCGACGTGGCGACGTTATTCCAAAGATTGAATCAGGCCTTGGACCAGCAAACCAAACCGACCTTGAGGGTAGATTTCACGCAGACGGAACTCCATTTGAAGAGAAAATGCCCACTTCTTTAGCAATTGAAATTCCCCCACAATGCCCTGCTTGTGAAGGGCAATTAGAGGTTGACGGGGCTTTTTTGCGGTGCCATGACTTGATGTGCGATGCACGGACAAGTCGTTCTATCCTGTATTGGTGCAGGGCCTTGGAAATGGACGGCATTGGTGAAAAATTGGTTGAACAACTTCTCGACCAAGAACTCATCACCTCTATTCCTGATTTATTCCGCCTTCAGCAGGCACAATTGGAAAATATGGAACGAATGGGTGAAAAGTCTGCACTTAATGTTCTGAATGAACTTGGCAAAGTCAAAACGCTTCGCCTTGGTAAGTTTTTACACGCACTCGGACTTCCAGGTATCGGCCCAGAACTCGCAACATCTGTAGCTCAACATTGTGGAAACTTCGACTCACTTTTACAGTGGGTTCAAGATGCTTTTGCTTCTCGTGAGGATGAAAATTTCGGACCTCTTGTTGATGCAAAAGACAAGCAATATTCGGAAAATCAAGCCATACGTTCGTTGTGCGAGGTTGAAGGAATAGGCAGTAAGGTTGCAGTTCAAGTGCGTGATGGACTTTCGAAAAGAAAGGCAATGCTTCTCGACCTTGCTACACATATCACCATCCTTGATGAGCCCAAACCAGCATCAGGTGGTCCACTTGATGGCATGACATTCTGTCTTACGGGGACACTTCAGCGACCGCGTAAAGAGGTTCAGCAGTCGATTAAGTCGGCAGGTGGAAAAGTAGTTGGCAGTGTTTCTTCACAACTTAGCGTGCTTCTTGCAGGTGAAAAAGCCGGTTCAAAACTCGCTAAAGCAGAATCACTTGGAGTACAAGTTTGGTCAGAACAACAACTCGAAGATGCCATAGGTCAATCGCCCCAATCACAAGAGTCCGCTTCACAACCTGAAAAGAAAGGAGGGCAACCCTCTCTTTTCGATTTTAATTGACTCCATCCGTTCGAAAAGTACTCTTCATTAACTGTCACTAAATACCAAAATTGAGGGATGAAATTGACAACAATGACTCCTCAACAATTCATTGACTGCATTCTTGAGTTCTCTGAATTTGGCTCTCCAACACATCTTGAACCGTTTGAATGGGAAGTTGATGGCAAAAAAGGAACGACAATGAAGGCGACCAATGAATATTGGACAAGTCGTCAACGTCAAGCACATTCACTGCATGAAATATCCTATCGGGCTTGTTATAAGCCACAACTTCCGCGTTTTTTCATCGACCGTTTATCCACTCCAGGTGATGCTGTCTATGATCCCTTCATGGGTAGAGGAACGACCCAACTCGAAGCGTTCTTGCTTGGAAGAAAGCCACTTGGCAACGACATCAATCCACTGAGTAAAGTCCTACTTTTTCCACGCCTTTCACCTCCGAGTATTGTAGATATTGAACAGCGCCTGAAGGAAATTGATTTGAGTAAGCCGAAAGAGAAAAATCTAGAACTCCTAGCTTTTTATCATGCAGATACTCTCAAAGAAATCATAGCATTGAAAGAATATTTTCTCAAAAGAGAACGCCAAGGAAAATTAGATTCTGTTGATGCATGGATTCGAATGGTCGCCATCAATCGTCTTTCGGGACACTCTCCGGGTTTCTTTTCAGTTTACACTCTCCCTCCTAATCAAGCAGTAAGTGTAAAACGCCAATTGAAAATAAATGAAACCCGAGAACAGATTCCTGAATACAAGGACATACGCTCTCGAATCATCAAGAAAACGAAGAGTCTACTCAAAGACTGGAACGGAGCGCGCCTCAATGAGTTCACACACGACTTATCAGCCCAACTTGAGAATTCGAATGCCGAAAGTGTCTCAGAAATTGCAACCAGTTCAGCCCAACTCGTCGTCACTTCCCCTCCTTTTTTGGACGTCGTTAATTATCAGGCTGACAATTGGCTGCGATGCTGGTTCATTGGGATTGATTCTTCCGCAATCAATATCAGCCAATTCAAGAAAATTGCGGACTGGGAAAGCACAATGACTGCAGTTCTCAAAGACCTCAAACGAATAGTTAAGCCAGGAGGATACATTGCGTTTGAGGTTGGAGAAGTGAGAAATGGCACGGTTTTACTCGAAGAAAATGTGATTCGGTGTGGAGTTAAAGCAGGCTTAGAGCCCGTCATTATTCTCATTAATGCTCAAGAATTTACGAAAACTGCAAACGCTTGGGGCGTAGATAACAGTAAGAAAGGCACAAATACGAATCGAATAGTTGTTTTTGAACAGAGATGATCACACTAGGCATCTTCGATTAGATTGAAAAACTTTTGATTTGAAATCTTACTTGAGTTGCCCAACAGGCCCTCATGCCACCAATTTTCAACAACATTTGAGGAGACAAGCCAGTATGGCATCTCCGGGAATTGAGTGACGTCTGTCACAAAGTATCCCTCGATATTATCTAATTTTTCAAGAAAACCATCTTCTTCGAAACTTCTTCCAGACCCGACCATTTTCGAAGGGCAAAAATAGATTCCACCTTTGGTAAGACTCCTTACCTCCCAATACCCCCCATCACTATCGATTAAATCATAACCGGAACCTTCGCTTGGAGCTAGTTCGGAACCAGGCATTGCTTCAACAGCCCTTCTTTCAATAAGAAATGAAACCCTACGGCCATCGGTGAAATAGGTTTGAACATCTTCTGCGGGAATCCTCAATGCAATTGCAATACTCTCCACATCAAATTCAAGCCACCCGGTTGGTTCCATGATTCACTTAGTGTTTGACAGTTTATGACTCTTTTTCGTTGTCTGAATTGCCCTTTGTTAAATCACTTGACCAAGCCTTTGATAACTAATCGCGCAGTGGTGCGAATATGAATCAAAAGCCTCTTGTCGCGATTCTTGTTCTCCTCGTGCTGCTCGGCAGTTCACCTTTGACACAAGGTAACTCGTCAGGAGTGTACAACCAGAGTTCAGGCTGTGGCTGCCATTCGCAATCCGGTACGCCTGCCGCAACGGTCACCATGACTGGCCAACCCACCCAATATACAGCAGGAGCAACCTCTACTCTCAGTATCTCAGTAAGTAACGGAATCAGCGGTAATAACGGTGGTTTCAGTCTTGAAGTTGACAAAGGTACGCTTTCTTCTGGAATTGGTTTTGCAGTTAATGTGAACAGCGCTCAAAACAGTGCAACCCATTCAATTACTGGTAGCAGTCAACGTTCATGGAGCGTTGATTGGATCGCACCATCGACGGGATCTGGCATTGCTACTCTTTCGCTTGCAGGTCTAACTGCTAATGGTGCTAACGGAAATTCTGGCGACCGCTGGGCCACACTTTCTTATCAGATTCCTGAGGCAGGTGGAGCCCCAAATAACGCTCCAGATGTATCCAATGTGCTGCTTGGGCCAACTGGGGCAACAACTTCATCGACGCTTACTTTGGCGTATACTTACACCGACCAAGAAAACGACCCTGAATCCGGAACCCAAGTTCAATGGTTCAAAGACGATGTTGAACAGACCAGTCTCCAAGGCCTTTCAGTCTCACCATCTGCAACCTCAAAAGGTCAAGAGTGGAAGGCAATTGTCACGCCATCAGATGGTTCTGATTCGGGCACTCCAATGACCAGCAATACTCTGATTATTGCCAATGAAATTCCGACTCTAACAACTCCTGAAATTCAGCCTTCAACTCCTTCAACTGATGACGCATTGTCCTTCACCAGCACAACCTCAGATGCTGATTTCGATGCTGTCCATTTTGATGTTCGTTGGTTCTTAGACGGCGTCCTCGTCTCTGAATTGAATGACATGGAAACACTTCCTGCCTACGTCACAAGAGACGGAGATTCATGGGTTGTCGAGGTTCGAGCGAATGACAGTGAAGATACTTCACAATGGCTTTCCTCCTCCTCGGTTTCAATTGGCGGAGGCGTAACCAACACTGCCCCAACAGTCACGGCAATTGTATTGACGCCAGTTCCATCTACAACCACCGACGATATCTCACTGGCCTATACCTACAACGATGCAGATGCGGACGCAGAAGTAGATGTTGAAGTGATGTGGAATCTGAATAATGTACCGTTCCAATATGCTGAAAACAGCATGACTCTCCCATCTAGTTTTACTGAAAAGGGTCAAACTTGGTTCGCCAATGTCCGTGTATACGATGGAACGGAATGGTCTTCATGGTCATCGAGCGACAGCATCCAGATTCAAAACACGGCACCGATTACTGAAACGGTTTCCCTGAGCCACTCTCAAGCAACGACCTCTGAATCGATTACGGTTGAATATACCATGTCGGATATCGATGGAGATACTGAGTCTAATTCTGAAATTACATGGTGGAGAAACGGCATCAAGAAATCTTCGCTTACAGGACTGACAACTCTTCCTTCGAGTTCAACGCTCAAAGGCGAAGTGTGGACAGTGATCGTTCAAGCAGGCGATGGGACTGATGTCAGCGCCACTCCCCTTTCTGCAAATGTGACTGTTGTGAACAGCGCACCTACTGCAAGTTTGACGCTTTCAGAAAACGTGACCGCACTTGGCCCATTGAATTTGCAAATCCTTACTGATGATGCCGATAGCGATACTGTTGAAACCAACATCTCCTGGTATCGCAACGGCTTCCTTGATGGCTCCTTAAGCGGCCAAACAACGGTTCCCACTCAGTTACTGGGCCCGGGACAAACATGGGCTGCGCACGTCACTCCATTTGATACTGAGCCAGCATTCGGTTCAACTGTAATTGTATCAACAACCATTCTCAATATTGAGCCCGTTGCTCAAATCCAAGTTCTTACCAATACAATTTGGGAGGGTGAATGGGTTACGCTTAGTGCTGCCCAATCTCAAGATGCCGACGGTCAAATTGTTGAAGCAACATGGTCTTGGATTGATTCAGATGGAATCACTGGTTCAGAATCTGGTTTTGAAATCAACATGATTCCATTCTTGAACACGGTGGTTACACTCACTGTCTATGATGACATGGACGCCTTGGCGACGGCAAACATACAACTTTCCCCTACTGAAGGACCAGTAGTTTCTGAATTTCTGGTCGATTCTAGCGGAACATCTGTACTCTTAGAATGGTCATGGAATGGCCCAAATGCAACATTCAATGTCCTACGAAATGGAGTTTCAATTGGAACTACTGATTCACAATCCTTTAGCGACAATCCACTGTTTGCCGGCGAGAGTACTTACAGCATTCAGCCAGTGGTTGATGATATGCCGCTGGTTGCCGGAACATCACCTTCTCAGACCATCGTTCTCGAACCAGCCGTAGCTGATGCGCCAGGGCCTTCTTCAGTGAGTGGACTTGTTTCAGGAATAGTGTTCTTGTTGATTGGATTGAGCGCTTGTGGCTTCGCAATGATGGAACGGAGGGATTGATTTGCAATTTCAACATCGAGTCCGTGGTGTGGTTCTTCTCACTCTCTTGCTTTTCTGTTCCGCATTTGGTGCTGCAGAGCCTGGAGGAAATGGCGACTCAATACGAGATATGCAGTGCGGTGGGGCATGCCATGGCGATGCATCGATTAACGAAACCTCGGGAGCAATTCTCTCGCTTTCTGCACCCGATACAATCTATCTCGGTATTCCTACAACACTTACTTTGACTGCTACAAATCTTGAAACCAGCTCGACTCGTTTAATCGGTCTGTTTTTGTTGACCGATATGACTGGTCATTCAGACACGCCACAAGATGCAGGTTGGGAGATTCTTTCAGACGCCAACGGCGGTACTGTGAACTATATCGAATTCACACTTGCACCCGGACAAAATGAATCGACGATATCTTGGGTGGTAAGGGCTTCTTCCCTCGGTTCAACTTCTTTTTATGCAGCCATTCATCACGGCGGAACATCCTCTTCTCCATTCTTTGGATCAACGGCCAACGGTTTGGAAGTTACTGTTGAACCTGTTCCAGAGAATCTACCGCGTTTGGCTGCTGATTTTACACCGCCAACACAACGTCTTCTCAATTCACCAACTGCTCTCCTGATTCACACAGAATATACCGAGTCCCTTCAATTCGAATGGATGGCGGAAGATGGTCTCATTCAGAACTCAATTGTCAATTCATCAGGGGAGAACAGTTGGATGGTTTCTCTTCCCGCGGCTCTGCAGCCTACCTCGATACAATGGCGGGTAGTTATGGAGGGAGATGGGCCAGAACAAACCTCTCCTTGGTTCACTCTCACTGCGGAACAAGCAAGTTGGGAGGTTTCACAAAATGCAGTCTATCTGCAAGCCTTTGCTTTACTTTTCATGACAGCAGGAATTGTCATTTCCCTTCAATCTCGTTTTACCACGACCCCTTCAATTTCCAAGTACGATGAAGCACCAGCGGTGCTTGAAACAACCACTCCTGAATCTGTTCTGGATACCCCTGTTGCAACATCAGTTGCACCTCTCCCGGCGGAAGGTCTGCCTAATGGTTGGACAGAACAGCAATGGGAATGGTATGGCCATGACTATCTTGCGGGCAAATACGGAGGTGGAAGCGAATGATTTCTTCTGAAACCTTTCACGTCGTAACGACCGAACTCGTTGTTGGCGCTTTTTCAGTATCCGGCTTGAGTTTCACCCTGTTCCTTCTCGTCCATTTCGGCGTCTTGAAACAACTTTCTTGGAAAACCATGTTGGACAATGTTGCGCACTTTACGCTCGCCTTTGGCCTTGCAGCAACTCCATTTGCAATTTTAAGCGGCCTTTCGTCATCACCAGGTGAAGGGTTGAGCAGTCCAATTCTTGTGAACAAAATGTTCCTTTCAATGACTGGGTTCGGTTTTGCACTTGGCTGCCTTCTCACTCGCTGGCGTCTTGGAAATGCAGTTTGGTCGACAACCAAATCAGTTGCTCTTCATGGAGCATCTGGTCTTGCAGCATGTGGCGCAATGTTGTTGACTGCTTCTGCAGGAGGGACTTTTACCAGAGGTGAATCGCTGCTCGACATCTTTCACTTGCCTTACGAACATGTCTTGCTGTTCCCGTTTTTCTTGAGCGCTGCAGCACTCTTGTTGGGCGCAGTAATGCTAGCCATTGGTTGGAGAAGAATGAAAACGATTTCATCCATACATTGAGTTACTTGTCGTGACATCTTGAGCATCTTCTGCTCCCTCCATCATTGATTTGATTTGGTTTTCAAGTAATTCGGCTTCTTCAAGAAGAGGTTCGTGAGGCAATTCAATACTCGGCAACAATTTGTTCAATGCTTCAATCAGTGTAGCAGCTGCGCGTGCATCTGGCCAGCGGGGGTCAGCCTCAACCATGATCGACATCAAATCGAGACCTCGTCGGCGTGCCTCACTCAATATAGCGGCGTTAATGCCCTTGATTACGCCCTGATTCAAGAGGGTAATATCCATTGATTTGAGCATCTCGCGTACTTTTTCATTCGCACCAATGCCAACGACATCGACGCCTTCAGTATCGTCGTATTCGACGGTGGGTTCTGCACCATTGAGGTTCCCTTTCATACCCTGCTTTGCAAAGGCATCAATGACAACACCGTGAACGATTTTGTTTTCTCGTGACCATTCAAACATAGCCCATACGATGTCGTTGATAAGTGGCTCAGGGATGACCAGTTCACTCATCAAAAGAATCACTTGGTCGCATCCTTCAATGGAGCATTGCGGCTTACCTGCATAGGCTCGAATAACCGGTAAAGGCTCACCTTCTTGCACCAAGGTAATCACGGGAAGTCGAGGGTCGACAACCGCTCCAACGAATTCCAAATCGAGGTGATCTATCAAAAAATGAGCAACAACGCTGGAGACCATTCCGATGCTCGGAAAACATGCGACAACCATTGCATTTTCAGTTTCAATTTTAGTGTTGAGGCGGACACTTGGACGTTCCATGCTTACGTGCTGTTGCTCTTAGGTTTCAACACTTTGCCTCAGATGTCATCATCGGTGGCTTCATGTTTGTTGAATGTAAGCGAGAAGCATGGCGGAGCAAGTTAGCAACGAACCTCGCCCACACATGCTTTCACCTTCTGCATGGAATCGTTATGAGACATGCCCTCGAATGTATTGGTTAAGCCGCCAAGGCTTGCCACGTAAAGCCGGCATGGCAGCATCCTTGGGTACAGCGGTTCACGCCTCAGTCGAAGACCTACTCAATCTTGATATTTCAGCGCGAGCTGATGCTGAAAGTGGCTGGTTACCAGCGGAAGGCGAACGTCTTCTCAAACTCCGATGGGAGGAAGAAAAAGCGATTTTCGATGCAACACCCCGACGCCCACAATGGAAAGAAGACAAGTGGAAAGATGCAGTGAGAAACCAGCGAGGCGCAGTCATGATGTTACTGGATCATGTCGGTGTTCGAAGTTTAGAGCAAGAGCGCATCACCGGTGCTCTCTGGAGAAGAATACAGAAACTCACCATCGCTGTTGAAGGCGAATTGAAGACCTCAGATGGCCGCCTTATGGGGCGATTGGATTTGCTCATGGGTGATGTTAACGATGCAGGCGATTTGGTCGGCTGGTTGGTTGCAGACCTCAAAACGGGACGAACCCCAGAGGGTCAATTGAAAACTGATGTCAACCGCCAACTTCGAATGTATCGAGATATCCTTCTTGCCAATAACCCCAATGCTCCACAAGTAAGGACAGAAGGCTGGTATACTCAAAATGCCTCAAAGTGGGCTGCACAAGGTGACAGCGTGCTGGAAGATGCTTATGCTGCTTGGCAAAAGACAGTGCCGACGCCTCTTCCTATGGAGCCGACTATCGGTGATTCTTCTTGCGGCGGCTTTTGCGACTGGAAAGCATGGTGCCCTCATTGGTGGAATTGGAGAAACGATAACGGCACCCTTCATCGAGACGATTTCTCGGATGCTGTCGTATTGTTACAGGATTATGATGCCAACACGGGTTCCGCA
>MDTC01082547.1_pt1 | contig 15897 bp, 14 predicted proteins | sample 811181 | NCBI WGS metagenome assembly MDTC01 (sample SAMN05326644, study PRJNA326480) | marine metagenome | isolation source: seawater | place: Pacific Ocean: North | collected 2011
AACAAAATTTGATCAGTTTTGTCAATTAGTTTATTTAAATTCTAGACTTTTTAGGATTTTTCAATGTATAAATATGGCCAGCAACTTGTACAAGTATTTATGATAGCAATAATAAATCATGGCTTAGGTAATTTTGCTTCGGTTTTATCCGCTGTAAAATATTTAGGTTTTGACGCAAAAGTTACTAAAGATTTAAAAGAAATAAATAATTCAAATAAAATTATTATTCCTGGAGTTGGAAATTATAAATTTGCGATGCAAAATCTAGAAGAACTAAATTTAATTGAAACTTTAAACAATCAAGCATTAATAAAAAAGAAACCAATTTTGGGTATATGCTTAGGGTGCCAACTTTTATTAAATTCGAGTGAAGAAGGAGGCGATATAAGTGGGTTAGGCTGGATAGATGGTAGTGTAAAAAAATTTAAAAATAACAAAAAATTTCCCATAACACATGTTGGATGGAATGAAATTAATATTAATAAAACTTCTTTTTTAAAAGACATGCCAAGTAAATTTTTAATGTACTTTAATCACTCTTATTATCCCTATCTTAAAGATGATAGAGCAAAGATTATTGGTAGAACTAGTTACTCAAGTAATTTTTCAAGTATCTTTTGTAAAGAAAACATATTTGGTATACAACCTCACCCAGAAAAAAGTCAAAAATTTGGAATACAATTTTTACAAAATTTTTTAAAAAATGTTAGCTAAAAGAATTATCATTGTATTAACTTTTTTAGATGGAGTTCTTTTTAGAACGAAAAAGTTTAGACCTGACACAAGATATACTGATAATTTTATTGATAATTCTTTAGTTGATGAAATAGTTCTTATTGATGTAAGTAACACAAAAAAAAATAGAGCGTTATTTTATGATACAATAAAAAGAATATCTAAATCATGCTTTGTACCGATTACAGTTGGTGGCCATATAAATGATTTTTATGAGATTGAAGTATTGCAAAATTTAGGAGCTGACAAAATTCTAATAAATTCTTTAATTCATGAAGACGAAAAAATTGTAAAAAAAATTACAAATAATTATGGGAGTCAATTTGTAATTGGGGGGATTGATTTTATAGGAACAATAGAAAATTATAAAATTTTTTCTAATCATGGAAAAAAAGAGCTAGATTTGAGTATAGAAGATTGCTTAAAAAAATTTGAAAACTGTAAGATTGGTGAAGTGCTAATACAATCAATTGATAGAGATGGATCATTAAAAGGTTATGATAATGAAATAAATAAATTTGTTAAAGATAAGACATTTTTACCAGTGATTGTCTGTGGTGGAGCTGGAAATTGGAATAATTTTATCGATGCATTCCAAAAATCAAATGTCGATGGTGCTTGTACAAATAATATATATCACTATAGCGAAAAAAGTATAAAGTTAATTAAAGAAACTTTAAAAAAAAAAGGAATTTATGTCAGATCGGACTAAATCATTAAATGCATATGAAATTTTTTATTGCAAAAAATGTTTAGTATCAAGCGCTAGACCAAGAATTTCTTTTGACGACAAAGGAATTTGTAATGGATGCAACTACTTAGATAAAAGAAAAGAAGATGATTATAAAAAAAAAGGCGAGGAATTAAAAAGTATATGTGACTCTTACAGATCAAAAAATGGTTATTATGATTGTATAGTTCCATGGTCGGGCGGAAAAGATAGCAGTAGTATAGCTTATAAACTTAAGTTTGAATTCAAAATGAATCCTTTGCTTGTTACTTTTGCACCATTGATTCCGTCCGAAGTTGGTTATAAAAACCGTGAAAATTTAGTTAGAATTGGATTTGATCATGAATATTTTAGACCAAATCAAAAAGTTTCACAATTACTATCCAGAAGATTTTTTATTGAGCGGGGTGATCCTAAAATACACTGGAATGCAGGTATACACTCTACTCCTCTAAGAGTTTCTATTGAAAAAAAAATTCCTCTAATTTTTTACGCCGAACATGGCGACAGTCTTTATGGAGGCAACCCATTAAATGCTGATGCATCTAAATTAAAAAATTTAGATGAAATTTATGAAAATCTCATAGGAGATGATCCAAGAAATTGGATTGATGAAGAGATTAGTCAAAATGATATATTTCCATATACGCTCCCAGATGAGACGTTGTTAAAAAAAAATAAGACAACCGCTTATTTTTTTGGTTATTTCGAGAACTGGAACGTCCATAAAAATTTTGAGTTTCTTAAGTCAAAAATTAATTTTTTCACCCATCCTGATGGAAGAACACCTGGAACTTTCACAAATTTTGATAGTTTAGATGACCATATCGATCAAGTGTATTATTACATGCAATATATTAAATTTGGTTTTGGCAGAGCTTCTAGAGATGGATCAAGACAACTACAACACGGAATTATTAACAAAAAACAATTTATAGAAAACGTAATTAAATATGATAGTGAAATTCCATCAAAAGATATTGCTAGATTTTGTGAATATATAAATATTTCTTCTACTAAATTTTCAGAAACTGTTGACCAACACAGAAACAAAGAAATTTGGAAAAAAACTGCAAATGGATGGGATTTAAAAAATCAAATTTCAAATAAAATAATTAATGAAAATTAAAATAATTATATTTTCTGCAGATGAATTAAGACACAAATTTATTAGAAAAAGAATATCTTCAATTAAAAATGTAGAAGTTAAACTTTGTTTAGCAGAAAAAAATTCAAGCAGACAATATTTTAAAGTACTTCAATCTAAAAATTATAAATTAAATGAAAAAAAACATTTTATAAAAAGGAGAGAAAGTGAAAAGAAATATTTTGGTAAATACTTAAAAAATACAAAAGAATTAAAGAGCCTCAGGATAATAGAAAGAGGAGAATTCAACTTTAATAAAAAATTAGTTGATAAAATAATTTCATTGAAACCTGATTTGATAATCTCTTATGGCTGTTCAATAATTAAAGATCCAATATTATCGAAATTTAAGAAGAAATTCATAAATATCCATCTTGGACTATCACCATATTATAAGGGATCAGCAACGAATTTTTGGCCTTTAGTGTATAATGAACCTCAATTCCTTGGTGTCTCTTTTTTAAAAATCGATAAAGGTATTGATACCGGACCAATAATACATCAAATAAGAGCAGATCTAGAGGTTAATGATAACGTGCATGATATAGGTAATAAATTAATTATTAAAATGTCTTATGTTTTAGAAAAATTAATTCTACATCATAAAAAATTAAAAGGTCAAAAACAAAAAGTGATTAAAAAAATTAGAATTTTTAAAAAGAAAGATTACAACAATTCTGCACTCAAGAAGTTAGAATACAATTTTAAAAATGGAATAATCTCCAAATACTTAAAGAATAAAAGCAGAATAGATAAAAAATACCCAATTATCGAACAAAAACTATGATAGCAGTAGTTTACCATAAAGTAAAAAAATATGATCGAAATTTTAAATTTGATAAATTTTTACACATCAATAATTTTAAAAAGCAGATTAATTTTTTTCAAAATAATTATAATTTTATAGACTGTGTTGATCTTTTTGACAAAACAAACAAGTTTAAAAAAAATGATATTTTTTTAACTTTCGATGATGGATTAAAAATACACTTCAAATATGTTTACCCAATTTTAAAAGAAAAAAAAATTAATGGAATATTTTATATTCCAACCCTCCCCTTTATTAAAAAAAAGATACTTAAGGTACATAAAATTCACTTAATACTTGGAAAAGTAAAAAACCATCTGATTTTAAAATACATAAAAAGAAATATTTCAAAAAATTTAATCGATGAAAATCAGATGAAAAAGTTTGACACACATGTTTACAAAAAACAAAGGAATATTGATGAAAATGTCAAAATAAAAAAATTTTTAAATTACACACTGAAAAAAGAATTTCAAAAAGATTTTGTAAACAAAATGTTTAAATTTTTTTTTCCAACAGTCATTGAGGAGAGGTTTGTAAATAATTATTACATGAACGAACAAGAATTAAAAATACTTGAAAAGAATAATATGATTCTAGGATCACATACTGTAAACCATGAATTATTATCCTCAATACCTTTAAAATTAGCAAAAAAAGAAATAGATTTAGGTGTTAATTATCTAAGTCAATTTACTGATTTAAAAACCTTTTGTTACCCATATGGGTCAAAAATATCTTATAACAATAAAATAAAAAATTATTTAAAAACTAAAGTTTCATTTTCTGTTACAGTTACTAACAAAATAATTTCAAATAAAGATTTTCAAAAAAATAGGCAAGAACTTTCAAGATTAGATTGTAATAATTTTAAATATGGTAAAATTTAATTGATATAATTATGTGTGGTATTGCAGGGGTAATAAATTTAAGAAATAACAAGATTGACAAAGAAATAATTCCTTCATTAATTAAATCTATTAAACATCGTGGTCCAGATTTTGATGATTATTGGGTATCACAAAACCAAAATGTATTTTTAATTAATTCAAGACTTTCGATTCAAGATTTATCAGACAATGGAAATCAGCCATTTATATCTGAAGATAAAAGATACGTAATTGTTTTTAATGGAGAAATTTACAATTTTGAAGATCTAAAGAAAAACCTAAAAGAATTTAAATTTAGGAGCAAATCTGACACAGAAATTCTTTTAAAATTGTATATCAAATTTGAAACCAAATGCCTCGAAATGATTGAGGGAATGTATGCTTTTTCAATTTATGACAATTTAAAAAAGGAATTATTTTGTGCTAGGGATCCTTTTGGCATTAAACCTTTTTATTATTTTAAAAACGAAAATAAGTTTTGGTTTAGTTCAGAAATAAAATCCTTTTTTTTAGTAAATAAAAATATTAGTAAAAATGAAAAGTCGATTCTTAGATATTTAAATAGTGAATACCATGAACATATAGAAGAAACTTATTTCAATGGTGTGTTTAAATTAAAACCAGGTCATTATATTAAAATAAATAACTCCGGCATATACAAAAAAAAATTTTGGGACTTTAAAGAAAAAGTAAAAAAGTCTTTTGTGCCAAAAGAAAATATTGATAAACAGAATCATCTAAAAAATTTAATTGAAAATAGTGTTAAAAAAAGCATGATAAGCGATGTTCCAATATCAATTACTGCCAGTGGCGGATTGGACTCTTCAATACTGCAAATAACAGCCAAAAAATTTAATTCTAAAATAAAGCTTTCATCTTGGATCTTTAATGAAAAAAAATTTTCTGAAGAAAAATATATTAAAGAAATATCAAATATTACAAATTTAAAAAGCAAAACATTTTGTATAACTCCAAAAATTTTTTTAAATAATCTTAAAAAAATTACCAGAATTAATGAAGAACCTTTTTCGGGTCTTCCTGTTTTGGCATATTTTCTTTGTTTAAAAAACTGCACTAATACTAAAGTGGCTTTAGATGGAAGTGGCTTAGATGAGGCACATACAGGATATGATAAATATTTTAACAAAAATTTGTCTCTTCAATCAAATTTTTTTTCATCTCAAGATGGAAGTAAGAGTGTATTTAATAACATAATAAGTAAAAAATTTTTGAAAAAACAAGATGTATCATTCTTAAATGAGATTGATTTACCTTTTAATAATAATTTTGAAAATTCTAAATATTTAGATTTATTTTATTTAAAGCTACCAAGAGCTCTTCGATTCAGAGATAAACTTAGTATGTCGATAGGAAAAGAGATTAGGCCAAGTTTTTTAAATACAGAATTAATAGCAACACTATTTAAACTTAAAAGAAACGATCAGTACAAACATAATTTTGGAAAATACCTATTGAGAAAAACTTATGAGAAAGATTTATCAAAAAAAATTGTATTCTCAAAAAAAAGAAATATTCAAACACCTCAAACAGTTTGGTTTAGAACTAATTTATCAGAATGGCTAGACAATTTTCTTAAAGAGGCGAATATTTGGGAATATGACTGGCTTGATAAAGAAAATTTTTTTAAAAACTATAAACTATTTAAAGAAGGAAAAATTAATAATTCTTTTTTTATTTGGAAAATAATTAATCTAGAGATGTGGAATAATAATTTAATTAATTCATCTGATTAAGATTAATATGCAGAAAAAAGATCTTTTTTACCTTTTTAAGATGAAAAATCAAAAAATAAAGGCAAGACAGGTATTCTCTTGTTTCAAAATATTTGAAGATATTATAAATAAAATTTGTTTATTTGTTATTGAGAAAAAAAATGAAAAAATTTAACAATAAAAAACCTTACTTAATTGCTGAAATAGGGGTCAACCACAATGGCTCTATAGAAATTGCTAAAAAATTGATAAAACATGCAAAAATAAATAATTTTAATGCTGTTAAGTTTCAAACTTACCTGCCAAATAAATTGCTTCTTAAAAATACACCACTAGTTAGTTATCAAAAAGGCAATAGGAATATTAAAAATATGTACGAACTTTTAAAAAAATATCAAATTAGTTTTAATCAGTTTGAGTATTTAAAAAATTATTGTGATAAGTTGAAAATTGAATTTTTATCAACACCATTCGATATAGAAAGTGCATTATTTTTAAATAAATTAAGAATCCCAATTTTCAAAATTTCTTCAACAGATAACGATAACTTTTTGTTGTTAGAAGTTATCAAAAAATTTAAGAAACCTATTTTGCTTTCTTTAGGAATGATCAATGAAAATGATCTAAAAAAAACATTAAAATTTTTAAATAGAAAGAAGGATATGTTGTGTTTAATGCATTGTATAAGTAACTATCCAACTGAAATAAAAGATACTCAATTTGGATATTTTGAAAAATTAAAAAAATTTAATTATCCTGTGGGTTGGTCAGATCATACGAAAGGAATTATTGCATCAACATCCGCTGTTGCATTAGGTGCTGTAGTAATTGAGAAGCACATTACTTTAGACAACAACATGATCGGTCCTGATCATAAAGCATCAATGAATATTAAAAGCTTAAAAAAATATACTGAAAATATTCATGATATGTTTTTAAGCATTAAAACTACTAATAGAAAAATTGATACAGAAGAAAGCCAGGTTAAAAAAATGGCAAAGAAAAGTTTATATTACGCGTCAAATTTGATAAAAGGAAAAATAATAAAAAAATCGGATATTAAAGCTTTAAGACCTAGAGCAAATGGAATAAATCCTAATCAAATACTCAAAATAGAAGGAAGAAAATTAGTTAAAGTTGTTAAAAAAAATCAATTAATATCATTAAAACATTTAAGAAAATAAGTATGAATTATTCTTACGATAAAACTATAAATGAACATTATAGCAAAGTAGCATTAAAGTTTAAAAAATCTAAACTTTCTACAATGAACGACTCATATGTAAGGAATGAAGAAACAAAATTTATTTTAAATCATATTAAGAATTCAAAAAAAAGATTAAATATTCTAGATATGGGATGTGGCAATGGATACACTCTATCGCAAATTGCAAAAATAAAAAAACATTATCTGTTTGGAATGGAAAATAATCTTTCACTATATAAGATTTCTCATAGTAGATTAAAAAACAATGCTAAAATCTTACATGGAGATATAAGAATTGCGGAAAAAAACTTTATCAAAAAGTTTGATCTAATTATTTTGCAAAGAGTTTTAATAAATATTTTAAATAAGTCTCATCAAAAAAAATCCTTATCAAATGTTCTCAAATATTTGAAAAAAAATGGAAAATTAGTTGTTATTGAATGTTTTGAAAGTGGATTAAAAAGATTAAATTATATCAGATTGAGACATGGATTAACATCAATAAAGCCAAAATTTCATAATAGATATCTTAACGAAAAATTATTTAAGGTAAAAAATTTAAAAAAAATAGATGAAAATAATTCAAACTTATCTAAACATTTTTTTAATTCAAGATTTTTGGATGCGATATATTTAAAATCCAGACGTAAAAAAAATTTTACTTTTAATTCTAAATTTACTCAAGATCTTGACCAAATTATTTTAGGTTTAAAAGAGAACTATTCTCACCTTCAGATTTTATTATTTAAAAAAATAAGATAGGTTTAAATCGTAATCTATTTAATTTTTGAACGAATAAAAGAAGATAAATTATCTATTAAAAATATTGTAAAAAAAATTATTATGACAATGGCTGAAACTTTTTCGTACTCAAACATTCTAAATGAAGATTGAAGCTCATACCCAATGCCGCCAGCTCCAACGATGCCTAGCATAGTTGCCATTCTTACGTTTCTATCCAAAATATATAAATTATTAGCTACAAAAGATGGTATTATTTGTGGGATTATAGCAAATGAAATTATTTGTCCTTTAGATGCCCCTGAAGACTTTAAAGCTTCTATTGGTCCTCTGTTAACATGCTCTATATCTTCTGCATAAAATTTTGCTAAAAAACCCATCGTGTGTAATCCTAGAGCTAATACTCCAGGCATCGCTCCGAATCCCACTGCTATAACCAATATCATCGCAATAATAAATTCAGGTATAGCTCTAAAAAAAATTGTTACAATTCTTGCAACTAAAAAAACTAAATAATTAGGGGCTAAGTTTCTAGCTGAAAATAGACCAACAGGAATTGATAGGGCAATTGCTATAAACGTTCCCAAGAAAGCAATTTCTATAGTTTCAATCATTGCTTTAATTAAATTATTAAAACTAGAAAAATCTGGAGGAAACATCCTCATTAAAATATCTCCAAAATATTTAGATGAGTCTGAAAATAAATCGATAAAATTTATATCTAGGTCAATAATAGTAAAAGCGAGTGCAGATATTAATAAAATAAGAAATAAATAAGTCCTCCAAGTCCATTGAGGTTTAATATATTTTTCTAAATGCTTATTTTTGTTATCAATTTTTAATTCAAGGATATTATTTTTCATTTTATTTATATATTTCTTTAATACTTGTTTTGTCTAATTTCTTTGCTTGCTCGTTAAATAAAATTTCTCCCTCGAGTAACCCAACTATTCTATCTGAATATTTAGATGCGAGCCCAACTTGATGTAAGTTGCAAATAACAGTAATTTTAAAATCTTTGTTAATTTTTTTCAATAAAGACATTATTAAATCTGCTGCTTTTGGATCTAAACTTGCCACTGGTTCGTCTGCTAAAAGTAAAGTTGGTCTCTTAATAATTGCCCTAGCAATTCCAACTCTTTGCCTCTGACCACCAGATAATTCATCCGCTCGATTATAAGCTTTATTTAATAAACCAACAGTTTCGAGAGCCTTAAGAGCTTCTAGTTTTTGTTCCCTTGAAAACAAATAAAACATCGATAAAAACTTGCTTGTTGAGTTAAGCAAACCCGTCAAAACATTATTAATTGCCGATAAGTTATTTACTAAATTAAATTCTTGAAAAATCATTCCAGTTTTTTTTTGGACTTCTGATAAATAATCTTCATTAATTTTTTGTTCATCAAATAAAATATTTCCACTTTCTATTTTTTCAAGACCATTAATGCTCCTTAGAAGAGTTGTTTTGCCAGATCCACTTGGACCTAAAATAGAGATAAATTCACCTTTATTTACTTTTAAATTTACTCCTCTTAAAGCCTCAGCTCCTCCATTAAAAGTTTTTTTTAAATTTCTTATTTCAAGCATAACAATTTTACTTTTTTGTATTTAAAAGTTTTACAACGTTTCTTAAGACATCGTAATCTGCGTCTTCAACAGATATGTAATGAGACATTTTTCCACCATACCCTCCTATCTCTCCATATTTATGTGCTTCTAGAACTGCTGACTTAATTTTTTTTCTATCCTCAATTGGTATTTTTTTTGAATATGCCAAAGGAGGAGGTGGTACTTTGTCAGATTTATGAATTATCCTTACATCCTCTTTATTGAAAGTATTATCCGCAAGTCTTGCCTCATAATTACGTGAACTCATTCCGCACACGTCAGCCTTTTTATTTATTACAGCTAAAAGGCAGGCATCGTGACTGCCAGCATAAAAAACGTTTTTGAAATCTTTTTTATTTTTTATAGATAAATTTATTTTTGCTAATTCTACTTGTGGGATCAAATCTCCACTTGTTGAACCAATGCTATTTAAGGACAAAACTTTACCTTTAATTTCCGAAAATTTTTTAATTTTACTTTCATTTCTAACAACAAAATAAGTGTAATACCCCGCATCCTTTTCCCCGGGTCTTACTCCCGCTGCAAAAGCTTCCGCGTTAGCTATTTCCGCCGCTTTGATATAAGTTTTGCCTCCATACCAAGCTATATGAGCTCTATCAGCTCTCATCGCCTCTACAGCTGCATTATAATCTGTTACTTTTATAAATGTGATTTCGAAGCCAGTTAATTTGTTAACAAACTTGATTAAATTTGTGTAATCATTCTCATCGCCTTTTTCACTAGCTGGTACAAAAACCATGTTAAATTTTTTGATATCAGCGCTTATATTACTAGTAAATAGAAATACAGTTACTGCAAAAAAAACCGCTTTTAAAAAACTCATAATTTCATTTCAATTAAATTAATTTTGTTCGCTTACAAGTTAATTTATACCACGGAAATATATTATGTCAACAACCTAATAATTATTCTTTTGTTAATCTTTTACTAAAGCCTATCAGGGCTTTTTGATAATCTTCAACCGTGTCAATTTCTTTCCACCCACTCTCGATAATGACACAATGAACTTTTATGCCTATATCTACAAGTTCCTGAATAAAGTCTGTTAGGTAAGCTTTTTGAAAAATTTTAGCCCTTTGAAAGGGTTTATTCCAATAAATTTTCTTCAATCGATTAAAGTGTTGTTTAAAAATTTCAGCACCACGACCAGTCAACTTAATCATGCCGATAAATTCTCCGTGAACTTCCTCTTTACCTGTATTAATTTTTCCTATCTTTTCTACTTCATTATTAGAATTGAAAATTACATTCTCTGCTTCACTGATTGGATGATCTTTTCTTCCAACATAATAACCTCTCCAATCAATATCTACTACTACTGAAATATCATGATCCGACTTTTGTAGTCTTTCAACGACAGATGGTTCAAATAAAATATCGGAGTATGAAATAATAATGTTTCCATTAATTATTTTTTCTGCATAAAAAATTGAATTCAAAATATTATTGTTATTGTAATCGTTGTTCTCAAAATATTGAATTCCTTTGTAATTAATTTTTTCTTTTTTATATCCTCTTATAAGAAATATATCTTTAATCTCATTTTTTTTGTAAGCTTCGAGTTGTCTTTCTAGTAAAGTTTTTCCACCAAAATCTAACATGCATTTTGGAAGATTTTCAGTATGACTCTTTAATCTGCTTCCTAACCCAGCAGCTATAATTAAGGCTTTTGTTTTTTTTTTATCTAAGGATACTTGAATTTTATTTATTTCACTTTGATCTAAATTGTTTGCCTTTATGGATCTGATTAAGGATACAATTTTTGGATTGCTCAAAATATATTCTGTTATATCTGGAGCTAATTCTTTTTTTGAAGCACCTGCTAAATCGTTTAACTGATTTAAACTAGTTTTTAAAATAGTTGCAAGTTTTTTTATTGTCGCTTGTTTAGGCGCTCCTCTTTTTTCTTTTTCTAAATCGTTCAGATATGAGGGAGCTATTCCTAGTTTTTTGGCTAAATCTCTTTGAGTAATATTAAGATCTGTTCTTAATTTTCTTATTAAAGAACCGAATGACACTGTAGACGAATGCTTATTTTTCATTTTACGATCAAATATTTAAATATGTATAACTAATTTCTTATTATATATTTACCAATTTTAAAAGATAATAATTTATTATTTAATATTAATTAAAAGTTTTTTTAAATTTATCAAATATCGTTTCTTTAAATAATTTCCTATCGTAAAGTAAGTTTATATTGTGATTTCCTTTTTTTAAATCTACTCCCATATGTATATTATTAAAATTTATGATTGTACCCTCTTGGTTATTAATTAAAATTTTCCAATAAGGTATATAAAAAGAATTAATAATAAGTATTCCTTTTTTGTCTATATTAACATTAAATGAATAACCGTTTTTAATTTTTTTTAAATTCAAAATTTTGCCAGACCCAGCTTGATAATTTTGATTATAGGAAAAAGTAATATTTTTTTTATAAGACTCAGACATAATCTTAAACTTTTCTTGTAAATTCAAATTTTCTTTTAAAGTGATGATTTCATTTGGAAAGAAAACTCTATCAGAGCTAGTTTCGATTTCATAAATATTTATGTCTGGAGGTTTACTTATGTATTTTGATCTATTTTTTATTTGATCTAAATAAAAATTTAAATTTCTATTAGCTTCAATCTTTAAACTTTTATATGGAGATATATTAGGACCTGATATTTTTTTTAATTTTTTTTCTTCAATAGTCTCGTAAGATAGAATGTACCTATTATTAATCAATGCTAAAAGATTTATATCTATATGATCATCTAGATAAATTTTTTGTTTTTTATTTCTTTTTAATAATAATTCGGGTGTTACGGCGTGTAAGTCTGCGCCATATTTAGCCTGGCCTTGGTTTTCTTTTTTCCTCATAATTCCAAAATCCCAATAGAATTGATAATTTTTTAAAATAAAATGTTGCCATCCATCAGATGTTTCAAGCCCATGTGCCCAGGCAAAGTTTGGATGAAATTCTTCGGTTGGGAAAAGAGTTGTTGTTCTTCCTAACTTACCATTCATCCATTCTTTATTTTTGAGATTTTCAATTAAATGAATTTTATTTTGTGACTCAAAAAAGATTTTTTTTGCAAAATCAATCTTTGCATAAAAAACCGCTGTGAGTGCAAAAAAAATAAAAGCTAAAGGTATTTTTTTAAAAAACCCATCATTATCATCTGAAATTTTAAGTGCTAAAATTGATATTGGAATATATAGGTAGTATGAATATTCATAAAAGTTCATAGATTTAATTTTGTCTAAATTAACAACATCCACTAAGAACCAGCCTAAGTTTGGAAGATAGTTACAAATAAATATAAAGATTATTAATTTTAAGTAATCTAACTTATATTTAAGAATTGACGATATTGTAACTATCAATAAAATTATAAGTATTGGTGAAAACTGAAATTTACAATCTATTAAACAATAGTCAGTTTTATTTGCGACATGAGCAATTCCTCCTAAAGGATTCATGAGGTTAGAATTATTAATAATTCTTGAAGTTAATTCACCATAAGTTGATAGTCCGTATAAAACTTCACTCCAATTTATTAAAACAAAAGATATTAAGATAATTATTGATATTATTGATAATTTAAAATTTTCAGGCTTTTTTATAAAACCAGTTAGTATCAATCCACCTAACAGCATTTGAAAACTATGTAGCGGAGAAATTGAAGTGGATATAATTACTGATAGAATTGTGCTATAAATTAAAAAATATTTATTAGAAGATGTATATAAATAAATATACAAGGCTAAATAAATTACAGCAAATCCAATCCCATGTTGTAGTGATTGGTATGTTGCATAAGGATTTATTACGCTAAGTAAAGCTGAAACAAAAATTGAGTCTAATTTTCTAAATTTAAATGCTTTTGTAAAAAGCAAATATGCCCCAAAAAAACTTATGCTTATTAACATAAATTTGTGAATTAAAATGCCTATCCAAACTGGAAAAATATAAAAAATTAATTTTTCAAACTCTAAAAAAGCTGAAAAATATCCTGCAACAGAATAATAGTCTGTACCCCCATAAATATTATGAATAAATTTCCCACCCAAATGGTAATTAAGGTCGTGAAGAATTCTTGATAAAGCTTGGTCTCCATTATCTCTATAAGAAATTGGAGAATTTTCCCCCAAAATAAAATATTGAATTAAAAAGAAAAAAATCCAGATTGAACTAAAAATCCATAAAATATATTTATTATCATTAAGATTTTTATAATTTTTATTTAAATAATATGTAATAAATAAAGAAAAAAATACGGGTAAAGTGCTCTTGAGGAACCAGAACATAATTAGATATACTTAACACCTAATTTAATATATTCAACTAAAACTTCAAATTTCACTATGAGAAAAAAAATAGCATTAATAACAGGCGGCACAGGGTTTATTGGAACGTATCTTTCTAAAAAATTATTATCGAAAGGTTGGAAAGTGAATATTGTTGATTTAAAAAATTCTAGAGATCCAATAATAAATAAAAAATGTAATTTTTATAAGTCTGATCTAACAAAGATTAATTCAAATCATAAATGTTTTAAAAAAGTTTCTGTGATATTTCACCTTGCGGCAATACCATCTATTTCTAGAAAAAATAAAAAAAAATTCTTAGACAATAATCTTGGGGGAACAAAAAATTTAATTTTATGCGCAAAAAAAAATAAAATAACTAAAATTATTTATACTTCTAGTAGCACAGTTTACGGTATTCCAAAAAAATTTCCTTTGAAAGAAGAAGACGCTGGAAATACAATAGGTTTTTATGGGAAAAGTAAATGGTTAGCTGAAAAAGTATTATTAAATTCGATTTCCTCCAAATTGGATGTTTGTATCTTAAGGCCAAGAGTTGTTATAGGGCCTGGCAGATTGGGTATATTTCAAGTTTTTTTTAAAAGAATTTTACAAAATAAAAATATTTACTTGATTGGCAGTGGTTCAAATTATTTTCAATTTACGAATGTAAATGATTTTGTTGATGCAATTATAAAAGCAGTTAATTTAAAAAAATCTTTAATTGTAAATATAGGGTCCAATGACAAGATAACAACTTATAAACTTATTAAGCTACTAATCAAAAAAGCAGGCAGTAAATCTAAAATTATAAAAACGCCTGCTTTTTTAATTAAGTTTATTTTAGCCGTTTTAGAAAGATTTAGATTATCCCCCTTAACTAAAGAACAATACTTAATTGCTGATAAAAATTTTTTTTTGAATACTAAAAAAGCTAAATTAAACCTAAAATGGAAAAGTCGATTTTCCACATTAAAAACACTTTTAGACTCATACGATTGGTACAGGGAAAACCTTAATGACAAAAATAATCAGACCAAACAATTTGGAATATTAACTATTTTTAAAAGTTACCAACAAAGCGGTTTCCAAAGTTAGATAACATATATATATAATTTAATGTATGTGTGGAATAGTAGGATTTTTTGGACCTAGAAACTCTGATTTGCTTCACCAAATGACAGATTTGATCTCTCATAGAGGGCCAGATCAAGATATCAAATATGAAAATAAAAAAATTAATATTGGATTTAGAAGATTAAGTATAAATGATCTGTCAAAAGGCAATCAACCATTTTACGATACAAGAAAAAAGGTAGGAATTTTCTGCAACGGTGAGATTTATAATCATAAAGCGCTAAGAAATGATCTTGAAAAAAAAAATTATATTTTCAAAACAAACAGCGATTGCGAAGTTATACTTCATGGATACTTAGAATACGGTCTAGATTTTATAAAAAAAATTAATGGAATGTTTTTTATAGTTATTTGGAAAGAAGACGAACAAAAAATAATACTCGCAAGAGACAGGATGGGTGAAAAACCTTGTTACTATTTAAGAAAAAACAATAATATTTTTTTTTCGTCAGAAATTAAACCATTGTTAAAAAATAAGGATAAACAGATAACTTTAGATCATAACTCAATAGATTTTTATTTAAATAACAGATATGTGCCAAGTTCAAAAAATCTAATTAAAGAAATTACAACTTTAGAGCCAGGGACTTTATTAGAAATATCAGAAAAAAGTTTTAAAAAAATAAAATATTGGGATTTCGATAATTATAAAATTTCAACTACTAAAAATGAAACGAAATTTTATAATCTATTTGAAACCGCAGTAAACTTAAGAATGACTGCTGATGTTAAAGTTGGTGTTTTTTTAAGTGGTGGACTTGACTCCTCTATACTTACTTCGTTGATGTCAAAAAATACTAAAAATTTTGAAATATTTACACATAGCTATAACAAAAAAAAA
>MDTC01273669.1_pt1 | contig 15896 bp, 17 predicted proteins | sample 811181 | NCBI WGS metagenome assembly MDTC01 (sample SAMN05326644, study PRJNA326480) | marine metagenome | isolation source: seawater | place: Pacific Ocean: North | collected 2011
TAAAATAGAGACTATTGGTGAGATGTCGTGCAACCCTGCTATCGGAGGACTTGGAAAAGGGCATCTTGTGAGAGAAATAGACGCTTTAGATGGTGTAATGGGCGTTGTAGCCGATAAATCAGGTATTCAATTTAGACTATTAAATAGAAGTAGAGGTCCAGCGGTGCAGGGACCACGTACTCAGTCAGATAGAGTTCTTTACAAAGAGTATATGCAAAAAATTTTACTAAATTATAAGAATTTAGAGGTAGTGGCAGATCCTGTTGTTAAATTTTTATTTGAGGGTGATAAAGTTATAGGTTTTGTATGTCAAAGCGGAAATGAAGTGAGAACTAAAGAATTAATCTTAACTACTGGCACTTTTCTTAACGGATTAATACATATAGGTGAAACTCAAATACCAGCGGGTAGGTACGATGAAAAATCATCCACAGGTTTAAGTGAACAATTAGCAAAATTTAAAATTCAGATAGGAAGATTGAAGACAGGAACCCCACCAAGATTAGATGGAAGTACAATCAATTATGAAGAATTAGAAATGCAGCCAGCAGATGACAATCCTTATTTTTTTTCTTTCCTGACCAAGAAATTATATAATAAACAAATTAAGTGTGGAATGACTTATACAAATGAAAAAGTTCACAAAATTATAAGTGATAATATTTCTAAGAGTGCAATGTACTCCGGTAACATTAAAGGTGTTGGGCCAAGATATTGCCCTGCTATAGAGGATAAAATAGTCAAATTTAAGGATAAACAGAAACATCAAATTTTTCTGGAACCAGAGGGTTTGGACGATACTACTATTTATCCAAATGGGATATCTACCTCTCTGCCTGAAGAAATACAGCTTCAAATATTGGCTAAAATCAAGGGTTTAGAGCAGGTTAAAATGAAAAGAGCTGGTTATGCAATCGAGTATGACTATGTTGATCCTCGCGAACTTAAAGCTACGCTAGAGACAAAAAAAATTAACTCTCTTTTTTTAGCCGGTCAAATAAATGGTACTACAGGATATGAAGAGGCAGCTGCTCAAGGCTTGATCGCTGGTACTAACGCAGCTTTAAAAATAAAAAAACAAGAAGAATTCATATTAAGTAGATCAGACTCTTATATAGGTGTAATGATTGACGATCTAATTACTAAAGGTGTTACAGAACCATACAGAATGTTTACATCAAGAGCAGAATATCGATTAACTCTTAGAGCAGATAATGCTGATCAAAGACTTACTTCTTTAGGCATAAAAATTAATTTAATCAAATCATCAAGAAAAAAATTCTTTTTAGATAAAAAAATAAAATTGTTTAAATTAAACAAATCTTTAAAATTAAATTTATTAACTCCTAATGAAGCGAAGAAATATTCTATTAAAATTGCGATGGATGGAGTTAAAAGAACTGCTTTAGAGGTAATAGGACAAAGAAATGTAAATATGGCAAAAATAAGGCAGATATTTCCTCAAATTCCTCAGTATGATCTCTCTCTTGATAAACAGGTTGAAATCGATGCTCACTATCAAGGATATTTGAATCGGCAGTCACATGACATAGAAACTTTTAAAAAAGACGAGTCCTTAATTATTCCTAACTCAATTAATTATGATTCTTTGAGCGGTCTTTCTACAGAGATTAAATTCAAACTAAAAAAAGTTAAACCTACTACCTTAGGACAAGCTTTAAGAATAGACGGCGTGACCCCAGCTGCAATTATACTGATACTTTCCCACATAAAAAGATCTAAATTCAAAGCTTCCGCTTGATGGAGCCCACTAGTGTTATAAAAACTTTAAAAAATGAGCTAAAATTTTCAGAATCTTCAATAAAAAAACTAAGGATATACCACGATTCTATATTGGAATTTAATAAGCGTTATAATTTAATTTCAAAAAGTACTGAAAAAACCATCTGGTTTAGGCATATACTTGATTCAGCTCAGATAGTAAGATTTTTAGACTCTAAATCACCGAATAAAATTGCAGATTTTGGTTCAGGCGCTGGTTTTCCTGGTTTAGTAGTTGGAATTTTTTCATCTGATAGTAGATTTCACGTGAAATTGTATGAAAAATCACCAGTTAAAAGGGCTTTTTTAAGAGATATGAAAGATAAACTTAATCTAAAAAATGTTGAAATAAAAAGCAATATTTATGAGGGAAAAATAGAATCAAATATTATAGTTTGCAGGGCTTTTAAAAAATTGAGTGATATATTGAAAATTTCACGTGAAATTATTAAAAAGCCACATAAAATGATCATATTAAAAGGTAAAAATGCACAGTCAGAGATAAATAATGTTTCTTTAGGTATGAATTATAGATATAAGCTTAGAGACAGTATGACAGACCATGATTCTAAAATTATTTTGGTCGATGTAAAATAAAATGAGCGAAATATCTACTATTGCAGTTATAAATCAAAAGGGAGGAGTAGGTAAGACTACCACAGTAATCAATTTAGCTTCAGCACTGTCCATTTTGGGTCAAAATAATCTTATTATAGATTTAGATCCGCAAGGTAACGCCACCACAGGGTTAGGGATATCTAACAATGATGAATTGAATAATATTTACAATTTGTTAATTAAAAAAGTTACATTAGAAAACGCAATTCAAAAAACAGAAATCAAAAATTTAGATATTATAAGATCAAATGTAAATTTATCAGGACTTGAAGTCGAAACAGCAAACGACTCAAATAGAGCATTTGTATTGAAACAAATTTTTGAAAAAAAAAGTGATTTGTTATCTAAGTATGATAATATTTTTATAGATTGTCCTCCCTCTCTAAGTCTATTGACAATAATGGCTTTAGTAGCTTCTAATGAATTATTAGTGCCTCTTCAAACAGAATTTTTTGCTTTAGAAGGTATAACCCAATTGGTTAAGACTATAGATAGAATTAAAGTAAATTTAAATCCAAATTTAAAAGTACGAGGAATTTTACTTACGATGTTTGATAAAAGAAATAAATTATCTTCTCAGGTTGATAAAGAAGCAAGAAGTTATTTTAAAGAAAAAGTTTATAAAACCGTCATACCAAGAAACGTTAGATTATCAGAGGCTCCATCACATGGATTACCATGCGTTATTTATGATAAAACTTGTTTGGGAAGTAAATCTTATTTTAAATTAGCAGATGAATTTTTGATCAAAAAAAATCTTAATGTAGAAAGTGCAGCATGAGCACCACCAAAAAAAAAGGATTGGGTAGGGGTTTATCAGCTCTTTTTGGAGATCAAAAACAAGAAGAAAAAGAAATTAAGATTATTAATAAAGAAAGAACCAAAGCTAACATAACTGATTTAAGTAGAAACAAATATCAGCCCAGAACATATTTCAATGAAGAAAAACTACTAGAACTCGCAAATTCTATTAAGAAAAATGGCATTATTCAACCTATAGCTGTTAGAGCAGATAAGAACGATTTGAACAAATTTCAGATTATTGCAGGTGAAAGAAGATGGCTAGCTGCACAAAAAGCAGGATTGCACGAGGTACCAATTATCATTTTAGATTTAGATGATAATGAAATGTTAGAAGTTGCAATCGTAGAAAATATTCAGAGAGATGATTTAAATGTTGTAGAGGAGGCTAGAGGATATCATAGATTAGCAGATGAATTTGGATATGATCATGAAAAAATTGCTAGCTTTATGTCTAAAAGTAGAAGTCATATAAGCAATACTTTGAGACTACTATCTCTTCCAAGCGATGTTCTTTCCATGCTAGAGGAAGGAACATTAACAGCTGGACAGGCAAGGCCGCTAATTGGATTAGCAAATGCAACAAACATCGCAGAAGAAATTGTTGCAAAAAAACTTAGTTCAAGAAGCGTTGAATTTTTAGTCAGAGAAAAGAAAGGTCCTCAAAAATCAGGACAGTTTAGAGTTGATTCAAATATTTTGAGCGAACAAAAAAAAATAGAAGAAAATTTAGGTTTAAATGTTAATATACAAAACAAAAAAAATAATTCTGGAAAGATAACAATTTTATATAAAAATCTTGAACAATTTGAACTTATTTCAAATTTACTTAAGAAAAATTAACTTCGGAACACAATTCAACAATTAAGTTTTTTATCAAAAGTTCTTTATTTATAGCATTGTTTGTCTTAATTTCTATCTCTACCTTGTAAGTTTTTTTTAAAGCTTCATTTATTTTTTTTGTGTCCCATTTTTTTGCCTGCATTAATAGCATTGGTTTATCTTTCCAAAAAACTGGTGGTTTTAAATTTTCAATAACAGCTTCAATATTAATTTGATCTTTTCGCAGAAGATCAATTTGTTTTAATTTATTTATACGCTGGTTAATTAAATTTAGATAAAAAAAAATATTTTCGTTTTGAAAAATAGTGTCAGCTAATAATTTATTTGTTTTATCTTTGTTACCATTTAAAGCTTCGTCTTTTAATAAATTGAAATCTTCGCTAGTTTCGTTATTTAACAACCCATTTATCATGTTGATTTCCAATCTTTTGTTGTTAAAGCAACTAATGATCTTATCCACCTCATTATTAACTTTATTCCTATCTAAATTAGTATTTTTTATAATTAAATTTATAATTTCAGAAGACAGACCCTCAAGTCCATTTAATTTTTTTGTTATAATATTTCTGATCGTAATTTCATTATCTTGATAACAAGGAGATACTCCAAGATCTTTAGATTTCTCAAAAAAAGTTCTAAGTTTTGATCTTTTATCAAGCAATTCAGCAAAAATGAAAATATTCTCTTCTGTAATATCTGCTAAAATATTTTCAATTATTTCTAAAATTTTGTCATCGGCTTGGTCAATAAAAATGATTCTTTTTTCATCAAACAGAGATTTATTTTTGATTTCGTCTACTAAAAGATTATGATTTTTTAAAATATCATCTTGAAATAAGTTTAAAATTCCAGCATTTTTAAATTCATTTTTAATTTTTTTTTTAAAATCTTTTTTTAAGCCAGAATTTTCTCCATAAAATAGGAATACTTTTTTATTAATTACAGACTTTAAGTTACTTTCCAAAATGTAGCTTTTAATTATCATTTATTTCTTCGTTTATTCTTTTTAATATTTTATCAGATAAGTCATCTACTAAATAATCTGTAATTTTACTTTCATTAGTTAATGTTATCGAATAGTTTTGACCAACTAAATACTCATTTGTAACTGAAATATTAAATTTTAATGTTTCAAAATTTTGCAGTTCTAGTAACTCAACCTTAGTATTAAATTTAATTTGGTATTTAGTGATTTCATTTTTAATATTTTTTTCCTTAATATTTTTAACTTTTTCAGTATCTAATTTAATACTTACTGAATTTGTACTTTTATTTGATGAATTAACTAATAGATAATTTTTTATTTTAAAATTTACCCTTTTATTCCCGTTAGTTTGTATTTCTCTTATTTTAAAATCATTATTTTGTGATGTATCAGAAACTTTAAATCCACAACTAAAAGCGCTTGAAAGGGCTAAAATAACAAAAATTTTTTTTATTAATCTATTCATTAATTTGAGGTAATATAATTGATTATCTTATTCTTAACATAAATTATTTTTAAAACTTTTTTTCCCTTTAAATATTTTTCTGATTTAGATGATGATAAAACTAATTTACTTGCCGTATTCTCATCAATATCTTGATCTACCTTCACAATATCTCTGGTTTTACCATTAATTTGAACCACAAGGTTTACTTTTAATTTTGAAAGTACAAGTTCATTTATTTTAGGTAATTTATTAATATCCTTACAGTTTAATTTAGACAAGCATTCGTTTGCCAAATGAGGAGTAAATGGAAGCATATATTTCATTACTTTAATTAAATTTTGCGATAATATTTCATTGCTTATTTGAAGCTTAAGGGAGTCATTAAAAAATCTATAAACTTCATAAAATTGAGCTATGGCAACATTAAATTGGAAGCCACTTATAGCCTTATCTATTTTATAAGCAAATAGATCAATCTTGTCTTTAAATTTGGCACTAGAACTTTCATCATTTTTCACATTTGCTTTATTCAAAATTGATAAATTTAAATTCCAAATCTTTTGCAAGAATTTGTTTGAAGAAGAAACCCCTGCATCGGACCATTGAACATCTTTATCTGGCGGACTATCAGACATCATAAACCATCTCACTGAGTCTGCTCCGTAATGTTCAATCATTTTTTCTGGATCTATAGTATTTTTTTTAGATTTTGACATTGATTCTGCTGGACCAATATTTACTTTAGAATGATCCTTTTTTTTAATCGCTTTTGATGGGCTGTCTTTTTTTATTTCATCGGGATATAGCCAATTTCCATCTTCGTCTTTGTAAGTTTCATGGCAGACCATACCTTGAGTAAATAAATTTTTAAATGGTTCGGTAAATTTAATCTTGTTATCAAATTTATTGATAGCTTTCATAAAAAATCTTGAGTAAAGCAGATGTAATATGGCGTGCTCTATTCCACCGATATACTGATCAACTGGCATCCAATAATTAACTTTTTCCTTATCATATGGATAATTTTTATTATTAGGTGAACAAAATCTTATGAAATACCAGGAAGAATCTACAAACGTATCTAAAGTATCTGTTTCTCTAGTTGCAGGTTTACCAGTTTTTTTATGAAATGTTTTTTTCCAGTTTTCGTGATTTTCTAGGGGATTACCTGTTGAATTAAGATCAATATCATCCGGTAGCTTAATCGGTAATTCCTTTTTATCTACTGGAACAACAGAGCCGTCCTCGAGATAAATCATTGGTATCGGACACCCCCAATATCTTTGCCTTGAAATTCCCCAGTCCTTTAGTCTAAATAATGTTTTCCTTTTACCAATGTTATATTCCTCTATCTTGTTTATTATTTTTTCTTTTGCTTCTGCTACACTTAAGCTGTTTAAAAATTCAGAATTCACAAGTTTTCCATCACCTGTATAAGCTTCTTTCATATTTTTTCCGATACTAGAATCCTCGTTGTCCAAAATAACTCTTGTTATTGGTAGACTGTATTTTTTTGCAAAATCAAAATCTCTTTGATCGTGCGCCGGACAACCAAATATTGCCCCGGTTCCATAATCCATCAAAACAAAATTAGCTACATATATTGGTATCTTTTTATTTTTAATAAAAGGATGTACCGCATAAAAATCAGTTTTAAATCCTAATTTTTCTGCATTAGCCAATGCTTCTTCTGTTGTACCTATCTTTGAACATTCATTTTTAAACTTTTTAAATTCTGATTGATCTTGGAAATTTTTACATATTTCATGATCAGGAGAAATTGCTATAAAACTTGCTCCATACAAAGTATCTGGCCGTGTTGTAAAAATTTTTATATCTTTACTAAGTTTATCAATTTTAAATTTTAATTCGCATCCAAAAGATTTCCCAATCCAGTTTTTTTGCATAAGTTTTACTTTTTCAGGCCAGCCTGGCAAATTTTCTAGGTCATTTAACAGCTCATTTGAAAATTTTGTAATATTAAAAAACCATTGAGATAATTTTTTTCTTTCTACGACAGCGTTAGATCTCCAGCCTCTTCCATTTATTACTTGCTCGTTAGCGAGTACTGTTTTTTCTACAGGATCCCAATTTACGTAAGTTTCTTTTCTAGAAACTAATCCTTGATTATAAAAATCTATAAATAGTTCTTGTTGGTGTTTGTAATAATTTTCATCACATGTTGATAGCTCTAAATCCCAGTCTATTGATAAACCAAGCATTTTTAGTTGTTTTTTCATTGATGAAATATTGTCTTTTGTCCAATCTTTAGGATTTAAATTATTTAATCTTGCAGCATTTTCTGCGGGAAGTCCGAAAGCATCCCAACCCATAGGATGTAAAACATTAAAACCTCGCATAAATTTGTATCTAGCAATAACATCACCAATTGTATAATTTCTTACATGTCCCATGTGAATTTTTCCGGACGGATAAGGAAACATTTCTAGACAGTAAAATTTTTTTCCATTTTCATTATAAAGTTTGGATGATGAAAAAATTTTTTGCCACTTTTTTTCAATTACTTGAAAATTAATCCGTTCCATTAAACTTTATTTTTTCTTTTTTGACTCTTTTTCTAAAACAGCTGCTTTTCTTATAATTGTAGAGTGTAATTTTTCTTTTATTTTAGAGTCAGTTAATAATGAAACTTTACAATTTTGATTATTTAAACAAGTTTTTTTATGTACTGTAACTTTAAGACTTTCACTCCTAATATCGTTAGCTAAAAATCTTATAGAAATTTTTATTGCATCTGTAGAAGAAGATTCATCTGTGTACCAATCAGTAATAATAATACCTCCAGAATAATCGACGGTAGTTAAAGGTAAAAAATCTAAAGTTTCTAAAGATGCTCTCCACATAGGATTAGAAGTACTAAATTCATAGGTAGTTTTTCCACCACCACGTCCTAGCATTTTTCCAATATTCATACCTTTACCCTCTTCAATGTTTTTTCTTGCCTTTGCACTTGCTGTATCCGGCATGGTTCTTTGGTCTACTGATTTATAAATTCCACATGATGTGAGGAATAAAATGCTTAAAAAGGCTAAAAATTTTGCGTATTTCATCTGAATTTATTAACTAATAGCATGATTTAAATAAATATTATATTTAAAGGATTTAAGCTGTTGTAAATATGCAACAATATCCTAAAAAATGTATATTATATATAAGTTTTTCAGCAATTTTAGCCTGAAACTGTTAAAAAACGACAATTATTGTTTAACAATAAAACTAACAAAGGAAACATAATGAATAAGTTAACAAAAATATTAGTGGTTGTTGCTTCATCTTTATCTTTATCTTTTGCATCTTTAGCAGGTGAGTTATCTGTTTCAGGTTCTGCAAATGCTTCATACTTGATTAACGGTGGACAAAACAACGATGACAGTGGTTTAGGTATCAGCAATGAACTTAACTTCAAGGCTTCTGGTGAACTAGATAATGGTTTCACATGGAATTATCATACGGAGTTAGATCCGAATGCTGCCGGAACTACTGACAATGACGATTCAGGTTTAGTAATCGGAATGGGAGACTTAGGTACTGCTGCTATTTACGATTCTGAAGGTGGATTATCAGCGGAATTAGCATATGGTATAGGTGCATTAGGAACTGGTAATGACTACGCAAACACATGGGGAGCAACTGGAAACACAGCTTCAGCATGGGGATTTGACGTATCAGGACATCCAAACGTACAATACCATTTACCAGCAGACCTTTTACCATACGGTATAACAGTTAAACTTGGTTACGCGCCAAATACTGCAGACGGTGACTCAAACAGTTTTAAAAGTACTGGTGGAGTAAACGGTCAAGGAGCTGATGGTAACGGAGCACAACAAATCAGAGTAGATGCTGCGCCAATCGATGGTTTAAAACTAGCTGTTGACTATATTGACTACACAGGAAATTCAGGTGGTGCTAACGACCAATTGAAAACTGGTGGTAACATATCAGTACAATACGCAATGGGTAATTTCAAAGTTGGTATTATGGAAGGTTACACTGAAGATGGTGTAGGTTCATATGCTAACGGTGACGGTACTTCATTCGACAGACAAGAAACAAGTATTATGGGTATAGAATTTGCTATAAACGATAATCTTTCAGTTTCTTACCAAGAAGAAGATCACAAAGCTACCGACAAAGGTACTATTGCAGTTGCAGCAACAACGAAAACAAAAACTACAACAACTATGGAGTCTGAGATTGCACAAATCGCTTACAACGTAGGTGGTGCAACAGTAGGTATATTCGTTAACGAAACTGAAAATTCTGATTTCGTAGTAGGTAAAAAAGAGAAGAAAACTATCTTCCACCTAGGAATGGAATTTTAATTATTAGTTAATTAAAATATTTAAAAAAGCCGGCTAGAAATAGTCGGCTTTTTTTTTATTTCAGATAAAAATGCTACGGAGTTTGATTTTATCAACTTCAGTTTATTTAAATTGTTTAGTCTAATTCCTCCTAAGGCCGTGAGCTTATTTTTACTTATCTTACAAAATAAATTGTATCTAACTACGCCTAAGTAACCAGTTTTAAATGGATAGCTAGTTTTAAAAAGTCTTGAAATAAAAATATTTTCACATCCTTGTAAAATTTTGTGATTTAGCTCTTTTATGTTGTGCGCTGCACCAATTATTTTATATTTTGTATTTTTGAACTTTAGATAGCTTAATTTTTTATTACGGGTAGATAGATATATTCCATCTGCCTTTAAATTAATTGCTAATTTTTCGTCATTTGCTACAAAAAAACCTATTTTTTTGCATTTGCATATTTTTCGAAAATCTAACAATTTCTCAACATTTTCGTATTTTTTATTAAACCTATAGATAATATTAAATTTGCCATTTTTTTTTATATTACTTAAATCTATATTTTTGATACTTTCTATCATTAAAAAATATTTTTTTTTAAAAGCAAACATATGAACATCATAATCGATAGATTAAGCAAAATAAAATCCAATATTTCACAAGTCAAAGACTTAGATCAAATAAATATCATTGCAGTTAGTAAAACTTTTTCCTTAGAGCATATTATGCCATTAATTAAATCAGGCCATACGCACTTTGGAGAAAATAAAGTTCAAGAGGCTGATGCAAAGTGGTCAGAGATTAAAAAAAGTAAAAAAAACCTTAGATTACACATGATCGGCAAGTTACAGAGTAATAAAGCAAAAAAAGCAGTTGAGCTTTTCGAATATATTCACTCATTAGATAGTCAAAAATTAGCTGATATTTTATCTAAATCAGAAAGAACTATAGGCAAATCTATAAATTATTTTATACAAGTAAATATTGGAAATGAAAACCAAAAGTCAGGAATTCCATACAATGAAGTCGATGAATTTTATACTTATTGTGCAAAAGAAAAAAAGATGAATATCTTGGGCTTGATGGCAATACCTCCTAATGATGAGAAAACAGAGGAATATTTTAAGAGTTTGTCAGAACTAAATTCTTCTCTTGGTCTTAAAGAATTAAGCATAGGAATGTCAGCGGATTATATGAAAGCTATTCATCATAAAGCTACCTTTTTAAGAATTGGGAGCTCTATTTTTGGTGAAAGGTCTTAATTAATTTCAATAGATGTTTTTTTATTTATATACAAAAGCAATTTTTTTAATTCAATTTTTTTAATTGCTATACACCCCTTTGTTCCTGAATAGTTTTTTCTTGCAACATGAATAAAAACTGCACTTCCCTTGTTTTTAATAATTGGGTTCATATTATAATTTAAAATTAAAATAATATCGTAAATATTATCTTTACGAAATAATTTTTCAGCTTTGAACTTAAAAGGAAATTTTATTAGCTTATTATATCTTGCAGACCTTGAGTCATCGCACCATCCCATATTTTTATGAATAGGTAATTTAGGTATACTTGTATCTAGTTTAAGGACTCGGTCTTTTCTATATAATACGTACAGAACTCTAAACTTACCTTTAGGTGTTTTGAAATCTCCTTCCCTTTTTTTTCTACTAATTCCTCTTTTACCAATGGCACATTTTACCTTATAGTGATTAAAGTATACTTTTTTATTTTTAATAATTATATGCATAAGTTAAAAGTTTTAGCATTCGGATCAAAAAATTTTAACATTTCGTTAGAAGAACTTAAATATCATTTAAGTTTTAAACTTACCACTGATAATAACGAATTTATTGAAGAAAAATTCAAAAATTTTGAAGTTTTATTTATTCATGAGCACTATTTTAAAAATGATTTAGTTAAAAAAAGAGAAAATTTGAAAAAGACTGATAAAATAAAAGTTTTAGTTTCGCATACTAAAGATATGCAATTTGACTTTTTTTCTGAAAAACTATTATTACCAATAGGTCTAGATGATTTAAACAAAAGCATAGAGAACGCGGTAGCAAAAAAAAACTTCAATAAAAATTCAGCAATAAAAATTCAAAACTATATTCTGGATAAAAATGAAAAAAAATTAAAAGATAATGATAATCATATTCTCTTAACAGAAAAGGAAGTCCAACTTTTGGAGTTATTTTTAAGAAATAAAAAACCTATAAGCAAAAATATGATTCTTAAACATGTTTGGAAGTATGCTGCAGAGGCAGATACTCATACTGTTGAAACTCATATTTATAGACTACGGAAAAAAGTAAGATCAAATTTTGCTGATGAAAACTTTATAAAAAATTATAAAAATGGATATGTAATATGAAAAAAAGAAACAAAATAGCTGCTGATCTTTTCACAAAAAAGTATCGAAAACGTGTTGTAAGGCCAAAAAAAGGAAAAGGAAGTTTTAAAAGAAAAAAAAAGTAATTTAGCTTAATCTTGCCCCTATAATTTGAATAACTTTAGACGACATATCAGTAGCAGTTTCTAAGCTTTCCTCTAATGATTTATTATTAATATACCCATGAAGGAACCCTCCAGCAAATAAATCTCCAGCTCCTGTTAAGTCTTTAATGGAAAGATTTTTTTTTGCTGCACATTCAGCAACTTTATTACCAGCGACTGCTAATGCTCCTTTTTCTCCACGGGTAATAACAATCAATTTATTTATTTCTTTTGCAAAATTAATCACTTGATCAAATTCTTTTACATTAATTAAAGACATAATCTCTTGTTCATTTGCAAAAGTGATATCTAATTTGCTTTTCACTAATTCTAAAAATTGAGGTTTATGTCTTTCAACGCAAAATAAATCAGACAATGACATCGCAACTTTATTTGAGTTATTAATTGCTTTTTCAAATGCTTTTTTTGGTTCTCCTTCATCCCAAAGATAACCCTCTAAAAATAAAATTTTGCTTTTTTTAACAGCCTCAACATCAATATCATTTTGATTAATTTTTCCTGCTGTTCCTAGAAAGGTGCACATTGTTCTTTCTGAGTCTGGAGTAATCAAAATTAAACATGTTCCAGTAGGTAAAATTTCTTTTTTTTTTGAGTAGAAATATTTGACTTTCTCTTTTTTTAACCCATCTTCATATTTGTTACCTAGGTCATCATCACTAATTTTTCCAATAAAGCCAACCTCATTATTTAGCTGAGAAAGACCGACTATAGAGTTTGCAACAGAACCTCCTGAAATAGTTTTTTCAATTTTAAGGTTTAATAATAATTTCTTAAATTCACTCTCATCAATTAGCTTCATTGTGCTCTTAGTTAGCTTATTATTAGAAAGAAATTCTTCATTTACTTTACAAATAACATCAACTATTGCATTTCCTATTCCTAATACTTTCATTTAAGCCTTCAGAGTTTTTACTGGTTTTTTTCTATTTGGATAACAGCTTTTACAAATTTTACAAGTTATTCCATAACAATCTCGTGCTTTACAAAATTCTCTTCCGTACCAAATAATTTGCAAATGAAGTTTGTTCCAGTATTTTTCAGGGAAAATATCCTTAAGATCTTTTTCAGTTTGAACAACATTTTTACCGCTAGTTAACCCCCATCTTTGAGCTAACCTATGAATGTGAGTATCGACCGGAAAAGCTGGATACCCAAAACCTTGAGACATTACAACACTAGCTGTTTTATGGCCAACTCCAGGAAGCCCCTCTAATTGCTCGTAAGTTTTAGGAACTTTACCATTATGTTTTTCAATTAAAGTTTTAGATAAATAATAAATACTCTTGGCTTTTACTCTAAATATTCCAATTTTTTTAATTAATTTTTCGATTTTTTTTCTTCCTAATTTTACAAAATGCCTAGGTTGATTATATTTTGGATATATATTTTTTGTAACATTGTTGACATTTACATCTGTACATTGAGCTGAGAGTAACACTGATATCAATAGCGTGAATATATTTTTGTAGTTTAAAGGCACTGGAACTTTAGGATAAGTTTTATTTAAGATTTTTAAAATGATCTTAGATTTTGCTATATTATTCACTTAAAATTTAAAAGATTTCTCATGGTGTATAGACCAGGCTTTTTTTTAAAAATCCATTTTGCAGCAGTTAATGCTCCCTCAGAGTACAGAGCTCGATCAAAAGACTCGTGATTTAAAGTTACTATTTCTTTTCCACTAGAGAACTTAACTTCATGTTCTCCTATTACGCTTCCTTTTCTTATAGAGTTGAAATTGATTTTCTTACCGTAAGGAAATGATTTTTTGTTTAAATATTTTTTTCCTATCATATTGTATAAATTTTTGTCTTTCCCTATTGATATTCCTTCTGCAAGCATTAAAGCAGTTCCAGAGGGGTAATCTTTTTTACCTTTATGATGAACTTCGTAAACTTTACTTAAATATTTTTTTCCTAATGATTTAGAAGCAATTTCAGACAAGTACATTAATAAATTCACACCTAAACTCATATTTCCAGCTTTTAAAATGGGAATTTTTCTAGAATAACTTTTAATTATTTTTTCTTGTTTTTTTGTAAAACCAGTTGTTCCAATCACAACCCTCTTTTTTTGTTTTGTAGCAATTTTCAAAACATCTAAAGTACATTTCGGGATAGTAAAATCGATAATTACATCAGCTTTTTTAAATGCACTGACTGTGTTTAACTCAGGTATAATTCCATTTATTTTTTTATTTACTTTTTTACTTTCAGTTAAAGATACTAATTTAAAATTTTTATCTGATTTTAAGGACTTAATAATCTTTTGACCCATCCTTCCCATGCACCCTGTGATAGCTAAATTAATTTTTTTCATTGTTTAACTAAGTAGATAATTACAATAATACTAAACACAATTATAGTCCAAATAGATAAATTCTTCAGAATTTGTTTAACCTTATTATTTGAAGATAAAAATCCAGGTAAGACTAAAGCTAAAACAGCAATTAAGAAGATTGCTGACATTATTTGGTCAGTTTCCATTTATATTACGAACTCTTCCAAAACTTTTTAGCTTTTTCAAAAAAACTTTTAATTACAGGATCAGGCTTATTATTTTCTATCTGATTAAATTCTTCTAATATTTCTTTCTGTCTTTTAGACAAGCTAGTTGGAACCTGGGTAACAACCCTTATATATAAATCACCAAAAATATTTCTTCTTAATATAGGCATTCCCTTTCCTTTAAGTCTAAATTGTTTTCCATGTTGAGTACCAGCTGGAATTTTAATTTTTGACTTTCCCCCATCTATAGATGGCACTTCTACTGTTGTTCCTAACGATGCATCTGAAAAAGTAATTGGGAGTTCATAATATAAATTCTCCTCAGATCTTTTAAAAATATTGTGGTTATCAATCGATATAAATAAATATAGATCACCGTTTGAACCTCCTTTTCCGCCTGCCTCTCCTTTTCCGGATAATCTAATTCTAGTTCCATCATCAACTCCTTTTGGGATTTTTACGGTAACATTTTCACTGCCTTGTGTTTTTCCGTTCCCATTACAATTTTTACACGGGCTTCCAATTGTTTCTCCATAACCATTACATTGAGGACAAGTTTGTTGAATTGTAAAAAAACCTTGATTAGTTCTAACTTTACCTCTACCCGAACAATAGTTACACTTAATAGGTTTAGATCCTTTTGCTGCACCACTTCCAGTGCAAGAGACACATTTTTTATACGTGGTATATTTTATATTTCTTTCTAATCCTTTGTAAGCTTCTTCTAAACTTATACTTACGTCATATCTTAAGTCACTTCCTCTGTTGCTAGATCTCCTAGAGGAATTACCTCCACCAAAATCTCCAAAAAAATCTTCAAAAATATCTGAGAAAGATGAAGTGTCAAAACCTCCAAAACCCTGCCCACTTCCCCCAGCTCCTTCAAAAGCCGCATGACCAAATTGATCATAATTAGTTTTTCTTTTTTCATCTGAAAGTACATGATAAGCTTCACTTGCTTCTTTAAACTTCTCTTCAGAGTTTTTGTCGCCTTTAGTTTTGTCTGGGTGATATTTTAGTGCTGATTTTCGGTAAGCTTTTTTAATTTCATCTTTAGATGCTGA
>MDTC01030819.1_pt1 | contig 15895 bp, 19 predicted proteins | sample 811181 | NCBI WGS metagenome assembly MDTC01 (sample SAMN05326644, study PRJNA326480) | marine metagenome | isolation source: seawater | place: Pacific Ocean: North | collected 2011
GCAAAAGTATTAGCTGAAACTGATATGAGTGCAGAAGATATAGCTAGAAAGTCTATTAAAGTTGCTTCTGACATATGTGTATTTACTAATAACAACGTTACAGTAGAAAAGGTTTAACATGGCGCCAACTAACAAAGTTACAAATTTAAAAGTAGTAAAAAAAGATAAAGAAACTTCTAAAGTAAGCGCTTTATCTCCAAGGGAAATTGTTTCTGAGTTAGATAGATATGTAATTGGTCAGAGAGATGCAAAAAAGGCTGTAGCTGTAGCATTAAGAAACAGATGGAGAAGACAAGCATTATCAGATGAAATGAGAGATGAAGTTCTTCCCAAAAACATTTTGATGATAGGTCCTACAGGTGTAGGTAAGACAGAAATATCTAGAAGATTATCTAAACTAGCAGAGGCTCCCTTTATAAAAGTTGAAGCTACTAGATTTACAGAAGTTGGTTATGTTGGAAGAGATGTAGAGCAAATCATAAGAGATTTAATTGAAATAGCGATTGCTATGGAAAGAGAGAAGAGAAGAAAAGAAGTTAAGGCTAAAGCGGAATTAAAAGCTGAAGAAAAAGTATTAGATGCACTTGTTGGTAATAAAGCAAGCGTTGCAACAAGAGAAAGTTTTAGAAAAAGATTGAGATCCGGCGACTTGGACAACAATGATATTGAAATAGAGGTCCAGAATAATTCTTCACCGCTTCAAAACTTTGAAATACCTGGAATGCCTGGCGGAAATGTTGGAATGGTAAATCTTGGAGATATTCTTGGAAAATCGATGGGTGGCAAAAAAGGTAAAAAGAAAAAAATGTCCGTAAAAGAATCTCATGACATTCTTGTAGCACAAGAGTCAGACAAGATGATCGAAGAGGATAAGATTATTACTGAGGCAAAAAAAGCAACAGAAGAAAATGGAATAGTTTTTTTAGATGAGATCGACAAGGTATCTGCAAGAAGTGATAGGGTTGGAGGTGACGTTTCAAGGGAAGGTGTCCAAAGAGATTTATTACCTTTAATAGAAGGAACAACCGTTAGCACTAAACATGGTCCAATTAAAACTGATCATATCTTATTTATCGCTTCTGGCGCATTTCAATTAGCTAAACCCTCTGATTTATTGCCCGAGTTACAAGGAAGATTACCAATAAGAGTTGAGTTAGATGCGCTTAAAGAGGAAGATTTCAAAAGAATTCTAAAAGAACCTGATAACAGTTTAATTAAACAATATAAAGAGTTGCTGAAAACTGAAAATGTAAATCTTGAGTTTACAGATGACGGGATTGATATGCTTGCAAAAATTTCAGCAGAAGTAAATTCTTCTGTTGAAAATATCGGGGCCAGAAGGCTTCACACTATTATCGAAAAAGTTTTGGATGATATTAGTTTTAACGCGACAGATAGAACAGGAGAAACAATTACAGTTGATCAAAAATACGTGCAAGATAATTTGGGGAACTTAGTAAAAGATACTGATTTATCAAAATTTATATTATAAATTTTTCAGCTTAATTATTATTGCGCCTTCACCTCCATCTTTTTTTTCGGCATCATTAATTGAAATTATAAATTTATTTAGCTGAGGGTTAGTTTTTATAAATTCAGGAACTGAAAATTTTAATTTTCCTAAATTCTTCGATATATAAGTATCTTGATCACTAGTAGAATGAATACCTTTTCCTGTAATAAGTAATAATTCTCTAAATTTATTTTTAACACAATATTCTATGATTTCTTCTACTTTGTTGTTTGCCTCATCTAAAGTAAACCCGTGTAGATCAAATTTGTAACGTCCTCTTCTCTGTGTGTCGTATGAGATACTAAGATCTTTATCGTGAATGTCAGTAGGGTTCTTAATGTAGTCTTCCCAGGTTTTTTTATCTTCTTGGCTAGGGTCTTTTTTTTTTATCACTTACTGACAATTTCAGACAAGTACCAATTAGGATCTTTTTGTTTTATATTTCTTGTGAATTTCCAACTATCAGTTACAAACTTTATTTTATCAGGATTTCCCTCTATGATTTTATTTTCCTTATTCTTCTTAACAGAAATTACTTCAGCAATAAATTTTACTTTAACAAATAAATTATCTTTAATTCTTTCATATTTTTCTACAGATGACTCTTTTACACCGATAAAAGTAAATTCTGATTTTATTCCATCTTTATTTCTAGATTTTATAGCTTCAGAGAAATTTGAAAACATACTAGATGACAGCAAGCTCTTTAATTTTATTAAATCACCGTTTGCAAAAGAGGTCAAAATACTTTCATAAGCAATTTCGGCGCCTCTTAAAAATTCTTTTTTATCGTTCCCCTCTAAAATATCGAGATTTTGTTTAATTGGCTTAATCTCATTTTTTGGCATTTTAAATTCTTTTTCAGCAAAACCTGGATATACCTTTGACTCGTGTCCAGTTTTTCTGCCCAATATACTTCTGAGACGCAAAATGATAAATCCTGCGATCATGCCTAGTAAAATTATATCTATATAGCCAAAACTATTGCTCATAATTTGATAAATATACATTAATAATATATTTTTGTATCAGACAAATGAACCCATTTTTAATTATATTTATTGGCATTCCCGCCCTGGAAATATTCCTATTAATCAAAATAGGTGGGAAGATAGGCGCTTTAAATACCGTCGCGCTTATTTTTCTAACTGCAATAATAGGTGTTTATTTTGCAAAAGTACAAGGTATTCAGACATTAAAATCCGGTATGATAAATCTGTATCAAAACAAGATACCAATGTACGAAATAATGTCAGGAGCATCGATTGCAATAGCAGCATTATTATTAATCATACCTGGTTTCTTTACAGATTGTATTGGCTTCCTTTTATTAATTCCTTTCACACGAACAATCTTATTTTCTTTAACTATAAAAAATAAACAAAACACAAATACAAAAAATCAAAACAAAACTATTGATGGCGAAATAGTAGATAATAGAAAAGATGACCTATAAAATTATCGGTAAATATATTAAAAATTTAAGATTTTACATACCAAATACTAAAGCTTTTTTTCTTCTCTCGAAAAATATTTCTAATTATAAAATTAACATTGACATTAAGAGTGTTCAAATAAAACAAAACATTATCGAAGTTTTAACCAGTTTGAGTCTAATGCCTACTAAGGAAAACTTTGAAAAAATTGATACTCAAATTACTTATTCTACAGTCGTTGAATTAAATGGTGAGAACACACAAAAAAAGGAGATAGAAAAAATTATACTTATTGATGTTCCTACAGAAATTTATTCTGAGTTGAGACAAATTTTTATTTTTTTATTTGAAAACTCTGGTTTCAAGGACATAAAAATAAGTGAAAACATCGACTTTGGGGAATTATATAAAATGAAAAAGATTCAATAAAAATTTTTTTTTAATTCAGATTTTAAAAATTCTTTATGTTTTTTTATTTCATCATCAGGTATTTTTAAAATACTTTTATTATAATCCTTTACTTGATTTACATTATTTTCAGGAACAGTATCTATAAGATTAAATTTTGGCTCTTTAACATCTAACAAATTTATATAAACTTCTCTTAACAACTCACAATCTAACAAAGCATTATGTTTTGTTCTTCGCGAAATATCAATATTAAATTTTTTACATAAAGCATCCAATGAATTCGATGTACCTGGCGATTTGTTTCTTGCAATTTCTAAAGAGTCGATTACATATTTTTTATCTACCTTGTCTTTTTTTACTTTTTCCAATTCACCGTTTAAAAAACTTAAGTCAAAAGGTGCGTTATGTATGATTATTTTTTTATTTTTTATAAAATTTAAGAAATCGTCAGCAATTTTATCAAATGTTTCTTTCTCCCTTAAAAACTCTTCAGAAAATCCATGAACTTTAAATGCCTCTTCAGGTACGTTTCTCTCAGGATTTATAAATTTATGAAAAATTTTTCCTGTGGGTATCAAATCCTTAGTTTCAATGCAGGCTATTTCAACAATTTTGTGACCATCTTTAAAAGATAAACCTGTTGTTTCTGTATCTAAAAAAATTTCATTCATATTGGGTCATTATAGATAAAAGATTTTTTTTTAAAATCTTTAAATTTTTCTCATTAACAACTACATAATAGCAAAATTTTATTTTGTTTTCATCACTCATTTGTTTTTTGTTAAGTAAATTGAACAATTTTTTATCTCCTCGCTTTGCTTTGAACCTTTTCAACCTTAATTCTTTTTTTGACTTAATAAAAATTACGACATCAAAAAATTTCATCAATTTGCTCTCAATTAATAATGGAATCTCATAAAAGAGCTTTTTTCTATTTTTATTACGAGAAGTAAATTTTAGCATTTTTTTTCTTACGTGAGGGTGGATAATTTTTTCTAATTTTTCTAAATTTTTAATATTTTTGATAATAAGTTTTTTTAAAGATTTTTTTATGTTGTATTTATTCTCAATTTTAAATTTTTTTATTATTAGTGATTTAAAATTTTTATTTTTGTAAAGTTTCTCAACTGCTGTATCAGCACTAAAAAGAGGTCCTCTCTTATAAGATAAAATTTTACTAGCAGTGGTCTTACCTGATGCTAAAGAACCTGTAATACCAATTTTCATCATTTTAGCTTTGAGTTGAGAAGTTCTATTACCCCATTATCTATCTCAGGGTTAATTTTGTTCCATAAATAAAAAGATTTTTGACCCTGATAAATAAACATATCAAGACCATTAAATACCTTTTTTCCTTTTTCTTTTAAATAGCTGTAAGTCTTTGTTTCTAATGGGTTATAAATTGTGTCGATATAAATAAGATTATCTTTAGTGTTTAAAAAATTAAAATCAAAATCTTCACCTCCTTTTAATCCAAGACTTGTTGCATTAATAATTATATCAAAATTCTTTATCTCATTTTCTAAGTTTCTCCATGGTAAGATATTCAAATATTTAAATTTTTTTTTAAGAAATATACATTTTTCATTTGTTCTATTAGTAATAGAGATCTTCTTAACACCGGATTTTTGTAAAGACAAAATTATTGAGGGAGAAACACCACCAGCACCAATTACTAAAGTATTTTTATTAACTGAATTATCAATCTCTTTTAAATAAGCAGCCTGCAAGCCAAACACGTCAGTATTTTCTCCTATTATTTTATCATTGTCTAATAAGATAGTATTTACAGATCCCGTCAACTCTGCATCATTGATAATTTTGTCTGTTTGATTAATAATTTTTTGTTTAAATGGAAGAGTAACATTAAGTCCTGTCAGCTCATGATTTCTAACTTGATTTATAATATTTTTTAAGTCTTTATCTTCTGCCTCAATTATTGCGTAGCTTGCGTCTAAATCATATTTATCAAACCAGTATTGATGAAGCACTGGTGACAAAGAATGTTTTATAGGATTTCCAATAATTCCAAATTTTTTTTTCATTTTAAATACTGGTTTGTATATTTAATAATTTCTTTTATAGGCAAGCCCATAATTGAGTCTTTGTCTCCTTTAACATACTCAAATAATTCCAATCCATCTGCCTCTATTTGATAAACTCCATAGGCAAGCAAGGTCTCTGTTTTTATTTTATTCAAGTATATATTTAAGGACTCATCCGTTAAATTTTTCATTTTTAATTCTGAAACATCTGTATGGTTCCAAATCATAGAGCCGTTTTTTGAAATACAGACTGAACTAATCAGGTTGTGTACAGAATTGTTTAGTTTTTTTAAAATCAGAAGAGCTTCTTCTCTGGATTTAGGTTTGTTTATTAATTCATTATTGAGTGAAACTACACTATCTGCACCGAGAACCAAACGATCAGGATTTTTGTTACTCACTCTTATAGATTTTATCTCAGCTAAATTTTTGGAAATTATTTTTGGGTTTGCTCCTTCAGCTAAAAGTGACTCCTTTATTTCGTCTTCATCAACATTTGAAGCCACTACATCATTATCGATTTTATTTTTGTCTAAAATTTGTTTTCTTACTTCACTTTTAGAGGCTAAGATAATTTTCATCTATTTTTTTTTATATCAATTATTTTTAAAATTGAAGCAGCTGTTTCTTCTACAGATCTTCTAGTAACATCAATAACAGGCCAGTTATTTTTTTTGAAAAGTTTTTTTGAGTCCTCAACTTCTCTTTTTATTGAGTCTAAATCTGTGTAATCTTTTAATTTTTGTTCTCTCATAATTGCCACCCTGTTACGTCTTATATCAGATAACCTTTGTGGGTCCGCTATCAAACCAATGATACAAGAAGTTTTATTAGTTCTTAAATCTTCAGGAATTTTTTGATCTAATACTAAAGGGATATTGACAGTTTTATAGCCACGATTGGCGAGATATATAGATGTTGGTGTTTTGCTTGTCCGGCTAACGCCTAATAAAATTACATCAGCATTATTTGTATCGTCTACCTTTTTTCCATCATCATGGGACATAGTAAATTGTATAGCTTCTATTCTTTTGTAATAATCTTCATCTAACACGTGTTGGGCGCTTGGTTTGTGAATAGCTTTTTGATTAAGAAGTTTCGAAAAACTTAAAATTAAATTTCCAAGAACCCCGAAACAAGGTACTCCAAACTTTTCGCTTTGATTGGCGAGATATTTAGCCAACTTAGTTTCCACAATTGTATATAAAATTATAGCATTCTCTAAGTTATCGCACTCTCTTATAATTTTATCTATCTGTTGTTCTGTTCGAATAAAAGCAAACTCTTTTTTTTCATACTCGAAATTGGCAAATTGAGATTTTAGAGATAAAAATATCCTGTCTAAAGTTTCCCCTGTAGAATCAGACACAAGATATACATTGTATTTTTCGTTCATAACATTGTTAATAAAATATTAATTAACTTAAGTTTTACATTTTCAAGACAAAATAAGAAAAAAAATTAACATTAATTAACATTATTTAAACAATTTATTAATTGTTGATAATAAGGTTTTTTAGATGTTTATAAAACCAATAAAGTCCAAAAATTCAGCAATATCAATAAAACTTATAAACTTCGCCGTGTATAAAAATTGAGTAAATCGTTATATAACTAACTAACAAGACCTAAAGCAAAAACTACACTTATAAACTTATATTATTTAATGAGTAACCTTAAAGATATCTTAATAAATAAAAAAATTTGTAAATCTATATGGTTTATGAGACAAGCAGGTAGATATTTACCAGAATTTCAAAAAATTAGATCTAAAAACCAAAACTTTATTAAACTTTGTTTAAATAGCGAGTTGAGCTCTAAAATAACCTTACAACCAATTGAAAGATTCGACTTGGACTCTGCAATAATTTTTTCAGATATTTTGATGGTACCTTATGCTTTAGGCCAGGAAGTAGATTTTGTTAAAAATCAAGGTCCAGTATTAGAGAAATTGAACCTCGAAAAATTTTTAGATAATAACAAAAACATTTTCACAAAAAAACTAGATTCAGTTTACGAGGCTATAAAAATAACTAGAGGCAAACTAGATAAAAAAAAATCATTAATTGCTTTTACAGGAGCACCCTGGACTTTATTGATATATATGTTGGGATTAAAAAAAGATAAAAAAGGAGTTGAATTTAATAAGCTCAAAGCAAATACTGAAAAAGCAAACTTAGTTTTAACTGGTCTTCACGATTATCTTTGCGCACATATAGAGAATCAAATAGAAGCTGGCGCTGATGTTGTGCAGATTTTTGACTCTTGGGCAGGACTTATACCGCCAGAAAATTTGCCTAATTATTGTTTCAAACCAAATTTAAAAATTGTGAATTTTTGTAAAGAAAAAAAAATACCCATAGTTTGTTTTCCAAGAGGCATAAATAGAAATTATAAGGAATTCAATCACATTGTAAAACCACATGGCCTTAATCTAGATTATGCAGTTGATCCAGTATGGGCAAAGAAAAACTTAAATAATGTTGTCTTACAAGGAGGTATGGACCCAAAAGCTTTACTGTCTTCGGAAGAAAAAATTATAAGTAGTGCTAAAAAGTATTTAGATTTATTTAAAAACACACCTTACATTTTTAACTTAGGACATGGTTTGCTTCCTGAGACAGACCCAGTTAAAGTTAGCAAATTAATTAAATTTTATAGAAACTATTAATATGAATAATGATCATCCAAAAGTAAAATTTGGCAAAACAGGGGTCCTATTGATTAATTTAGGAACACCTGACTCAACAAGTTGGTGGGATATAAGAAAATATTTAAAGGAGTTTTTATCTGACAGAAGAGTTATAGAAGTTAACCCAATCTTGTGGCAGCTTATATTAAATTTGTTCATACTTACATTTAGACCTTCGAAAACAGCACACGCTTATAAAAAAATATGGAGGGCAGACACAAATGAGTCCCCCTTGCTTTACTTTACAAGAAACCAAGCGCAAAAGTTAAAAGGAAGAATAGGAAGAGAGAACATAATTGTTGATTTTGCAATGAGATATGGAAATCCAAGCATTAAATCAAAACTAAATTCTTTAAAAGAAATAGGGTGTGAAAATATAATTATCTTACCATTGTATCCCCAGTATGCTGCAGCAACAACCGCCACTGTTTGTGATGAGGTTTACAGGTCTCTAATGCGAATGAGATGGCAACCTAGTTTACAAGTAATACCTCACTATGAAAGCGAACCTTTATATATCAACGCTCTTGTGAAAAGCATCAAGGAGAAAATTGAAAGCATTGACTGGAAACCAGATTTAATTATTTCCTCTTATCACGGAATACCTAAAAATTACTTTGATAAAGGTGATCCTTATCATTGTTATTGTCAAAAAACCACAAGACTTATGAAAGAAAAATTTACGCTTATAAATATAAAGACTACTTTTCAATCAAGATTTGGACCTCAAGAATGGTTAACGCCATATACTGACAAAACCTTAGAAAGTTTGCCTAAAGAAGGGGTGAAAAATGTATTAGTTATATGTCCTGGCTTTGCATCAGATTGCGTCGAGACATTAGAAGAAATAAATATTCAAGGAAGAGAAAGCTTTTTAAGCAATGGAGGAAAAAAATTTGACCTTATTCCTTGTTTAAATGACAGCACACATCATATAGAGCTGTTCGAAAAATTAGTAAAAAAATATATTTAAAATGAATTTGTATTTATTATTTAAATCACTCCACTTAATTGCAGTTGTTTCCTGGATGGCTGGTTTATTATACTTGCCTCGTATTTTTGTATACCATACAGAAGCATCTCATGAGTCTCAAAAAAACATTTTTATAATCATGGAAAGAAAACTGTACAATTATATCATGATGCCGGCTATGTTACTATCTTGGCTATTTGGAGTTTTGCTTATTCATAGCTTAGGATTTGATGTCTTTCTAGAGCTTTGGATGAAAATTAAGGTTATATTAGTATCAATATTAACTTTTTATCATTTTTTGCTTGGTAAATACCTAAGTGACTTTGCTATTGATAATAACCAAAAATCTTCAAGATTTTATAGAATAATAAATGAGGTGCCCACAATTATACTGATTGTTGTTGTATTTGTTGTGGTTTTTAAGCCCTTATAATAAGACTTGAATTTTAATTAAAAAGTCATATATTTTAAATACTTTCCTAATACTCTACACAATCTCATGAATTTACAAGAATTAAAGAAAAAGAACCCTGCAGAGTTAATCAATGAAGCTGAAAAGCTTGGAATAGAAAACCCAAGCACACTAAGAAAGCAAGAAATTCTCTTCGCTATACTTAAAAAATTGGCTGAAAAAAATGAGCAGATTACTGCCACAGGAGTTTTGGAGGTTTTACAAGATGGTTTTGGATTTTTAAGAGCGATCGAGTCAAATTATTTACCAGGGCCAGACGATATATATGTTAGCCCAAGCCAGATAAGGAGGTTTGGTTTAAGAACTGGTGACTCCGTTGAAGGTGAAATAAGAGGACCTAAGGATGCGGAGAGATATTTTGCATTGTTAAAAGTTAACAAAATAAACTTTGATGAGCCAGAAAAAGTAAAAAATAAGATCGCTTTTGATAATCTCACACCCCTTTATCCAAACGAAAGAATAAAATTAGAGGTAGAGACAACCAAAATTGAAAAAAAACCTGACAATACAGCAAGGCTAATAGATTTAGTTAGCCCAATTGGCAAAGGTCAGAGATCACTCATAGTTTCTCCTCCAAGAGCAGGAAAAACCATTATTCTACAAAATATAGCACAATCAATCACAGCTAATCATCCAGAATGTTACTTAATGGTACTTTTAATCGATGAAAGGCCAGAGGAAGTAACTGATATGCAAAGATCAGTAAAAGGAGAAGTTGTTGCATCAACATTTGATGAACCAGCTTCTAGGCACGTAGCTGTTGCAGAAATGGTTATTGAAAAGGCTAAAAGGTTAGTAGAACATAAAAAAGATGTTGTAATCTTATTGGACTCAATCACTAGATTAGGAAGAGCCTACAACGCGGTTATACCGAGTTCAGGAAAAGTCTTAACCGGGGGTGTGGATGCAAACGCGCTTCAAAGACCTAAAAGGTTTTTTGGAGCAGCGCGTAATGTTGAAGAGGGTGGATCATTAACAATTATTTCAACCGCTCTTATAGATACGGGAAGCAGGATGGACGAGGTAATTTTTGAAGAATTTAAAGGAACAGGAAACTCAGAGTTAATACTAGATAGAAAAGTAGCTGATAAGAGAATTTACCCTGCTTTAGACATAACAAGATCAGGAACAAGAAGAGAGGAACTCTTATTTGAAAAAGACGATCTATCAAAAATGAATGTTCTAAGAAGAATTATAAGCCCGATGGGTACAATGGATGGTATAGAATTTTTAATTGCTAAATTAAAGAATACAAAAAATAATGCTGACTTTTTTGACTCTATGAACAAATCAGCAAATTAATCTTTTATTGTATAGTGTTGCTATTAAAATTAGTTTCGAACAGATAAAAATTTATAATATTTTCCAATGACTGAACTTTATTATCGAAAGATAAAGACTCAAGAATCTTCTGCTTCTCTTCATTGGTGATCGGAGCAATCATTGCAAGAGTGTTAATTTGCTGAGCATGATCAAGTTTTTCAAATTCTTTCCAGTTAAGCAAAAGACCGTTTCTTTTAAAAAAAGTTTGAGCTTTGCTTATTAAAGTATTAGTTTTCATACTTACTACAGCATTATCAGTATCCTCAGTAAAATTTTTGTAATCAACTTTAAATTCTCGATATAATTTTTTATTAGAAACTTCCTCTAAGATTTGAAATCTAGTAACACCCGTTAAGTTGATAAGTATTCTGCCGTCTTTAATTTGTTGGTAATCACTTATTTCTCCTAGGCATCCAATTTCGTAAACCGAGTCATCCTCTTTTCTTGATTGAACCATTCCCATCAGTTTATTTTTATTAAATGCGTCATTAACTAAATTTAGATATCTTTGCTCAAAAATATTTAATGGTAAATTCGTTTTAGGAAAATATACTACTCCATTTAGAGGAAAAACAGGGATGATGTTTGGAAACTTTTTCATATATTTAATATATTAAAAAATTGTTCTATCGGATAGCGGCATTTTATAATAGTTGACCATGGATAAGAGTGTATACTATACTTACTTTTTTGCGGGCATAGCTCAGTGGTAGAGCGTCTCGTTGCCAACGAGAAGGTCGAGGGTTCGAACCCCTTTGCCCGCTCCATGCTGCGATATCTTATTTGAAATGACAGAATTATATAAAAAAAAATGTGTTGCTTGTAGCGGGGACATACCTCCTTTTGATACCAGTGAAATACATAAATATTTGAAAAAAGTTGATGGTTGGGATGTAAAAAGCAATGATGATAAAAGTTTTTATTTAAATAAAGATTTTAAATTTAAAAATTTTGAAGAAAGCCAGAAGTTTATAAATAAAGTTGGAAGTATAGCCGAGGAAGAAAATCATCATCCTGATATATCTTTTGGCTGGGGTTACTGTAATATCAAAATTTTTACTCATGCGATCAAGGGACTTGCTGAAAGTGACTTTATACTTGCTGCAAAAATAGATAAGATTAATTAATGATTAAAATGCCTAATGCTAGTAAACAACATTTTTATCCTCGCTTTGTTGGCAGCGTTAATTACTTCCTGATCTCTGATTGAACCACCAGGCTGAATTATAATTTTCACTCCAGCCTTTATAAGAGTGTTTATTCCATCTGCAAAAGGAAAAAAAGCATCTGATGCCGCTATAGAATTTCTAATTTTTGTGAATTGAAACTGTTTTGCTTTTTGTACCGCAATTTTACAACTATCTAATCTACTTGGTTGACCAGCACCAATACCTATTGTTGAAAAATTATTACACAAAACAATTGCATTTGATTTTACGTGTTTACAAATATTAAAAGCAAATTCTATTTCTGACAGCTCTTTAACGTTTGGTTTTAATTTAGTTACACACTTTAATTTTTTTCTGTCTAAGATAATATTATCTTTACTTTGTAATAAAAAAGATCCATCAAAAGATTTAACAGAAGTAAGATTTTTAAGTTTAAAATTTGTAATATCTATAATTCTCAAATTTTTTTTTCTTTTTAATATGTCTAAAGACTCTTTATTAAAACCTTTAGCCATAATAACTTCTAGAAAATTTTTATTTATTTCGTCTGCAATCTTTTTGTTAATTTTATAATTACATGCAATGACTCCACCAAAAGCACTTATAGGATCAGATGCATAAGCGTTTTTTAAAGAAATTAATGGCACTTTATTTTCTGAAACTCCACATGGGTTAGCGTGCTTAATAATTACAGTTCCAGAATTTTTTTTCAAAGAGTCTAAAATCTGCAAAGCAGCAAACATATCATTGTAATTATTGTAACTAAGCTCTTTTCCATGAATTTGACTAAACCCAAGTTGCTTATCATCATAATCACTTACATATAGGGAGCTTTGTTGATGTGGATTTTCTCCATATCTTAACTTCTGCAGTTTTTTCCCGAAAATTGTTTTTCTTTCAGGAAAATCGATTTTAAGTTTTTTATTAAACCAATTTGCAATCATGGCATCATAATAAGCAGTTAGACCGAATGCTTTTGAAGACATTAGTTCACGGAATTTAAGCGAGGTCTTGCCCTTTAATGTTTTTAATTCGTTAATCAAAGATCCATAATCATCTTTGTTAGTTATTATAGTTACATTGTTAAAGTTTTTGGCAGCAGCCCTAACCATCGTTGGACCGCCTATATCTATATTTTCGATTATTCGTTTAGGATTTTTTGTATCTTTTACCATCTTTTGAAATGGATAAAAATTGACAATAATAAGATCAATCGAAGGAAATTTTTGTCTAGACATTTCACTTTTATGTTTTTTATTTTTTCTGTCATGCAGTATCCCTGCATGTATTTTGGGATGAAGAGTTTTAACCCTTCCATCTAGCATTTCTTTAAAACCTGTGTACTTAGATAATTCTGTGCATTGATAACCTAATTTTTTTATAGAAGCATAAGTTCCACCTGAACTAATAATATTTATATCAAATCTTTTTAATATTTTAAGAAGTGAAATTAAATTTTCTTTATTGGAAACAGATATCAATGCATTTTTTACTTTTAAATTCATCGTCAAATATTTTTTCTAATCACCCAATTAAAGACTTTATTTTTATTAACTAAATTACCACTAATTGTTATACAAGCACTATCTACTATTTTTTTTTCACCTAAAAATATACTTTTTTCTATCTCTACATTTTCTTCATTAACAGTAAAGAGAAGAGACTTGTTTTTTGAAATTTGAATTAGAGCGCTATTTCCACTCATAGTTTTAACTACACTTAATTCTGGATTAACATGAAATCTAAAGGCATATCTTATAGGGTATCCGTCTTTAGCTTTAAATATATGGTCTATACCTTTAAGATAATTATTTTCTTTATCTACATATATTTCTCTTTGGTGCGTGCAGCCAAATTTTTTTTCGTAGCCATTATTAGATACAGAACAGCCAATTAGATTATCCTCATTTTTGAATGAGAAATTGAAAGATTTAAAACTATTTTGTATCGAATTTCCAAAAACTTTATTGATCATCTTATTTTTTTCAAATTTTGTTATTGAGGTGTCATTGATTGTCAATGTTGACTGACAAGCTGTAAGTCTACTTAAAAATTCAGTTTTTTTTGAAATATGTTTACCAAATCCAGAATTTGTAATTATTTTTGTTCCGTCTAAAAAATATTCGAATGATAAAGGACCTGACTGGTAAGATTTAGAAAATTTTTTTTTCGGGGGTTTCTCTATATCTATTATTATAAAATGATTTTTATGTTTGATTTTAAACAGACCGCCAAAATTATTATTTTTATTATCAGTTTTAGAATTTTCCAAGTATTTTTCATTTAACGTTAATTTATCAGAGGTAGCCCCGTTAAATAACGGTAAACAATTACTTGGTGTTTTTATGAAATTAATACATTTCAAATTTTTTTCAATAATATCTTCCAAAATTTCAGGAATATATTTTTGACTATCTTTTATGACTTCTTTACAAAATATAAAATATTTTGAAAAAAAAATTAAATCATCTGGATTTCTTGATAAAGGAAAACCATCTTTATCAAAGAAATTTTTTATAAGAGACTCCATTTCTCTTAATCCAAGGTTATAATTTTCTTCATATTCTTTGAAAACGAGTCCAGTCAGAATAATGGCAGTCAAAATCTCTATCTTTTTTGAATGATTCTTCTCAAATTTAATATTTTTTTTTAAGTGATTGGTTTGACTTATAATACAATCTAAAAAATTTTTTTTGAAATCAAAAGTACTATTATTTAAAATAATATCTACATTTAAAATCCAACTTATAATTCTTGCACTTAAAGTTGAAGTTTCCCATACTTCTCTTTTATATTTTGAATTTCTTATCATCCATATATAAATAATCTTCTTTAATTTTTTATGGTCTGCTTTTCTATCTAATAAATTAAGCCAAAAAAAATTATGCATTTGTTTTGCATTCTTTTTTTTGTTCTCGAGCCAAAAAATATTTGGGTCAATATCACTAATCTTAAATATTTGACCATGGGAATTTGCTATAACTGAAAGTAAAAATGGATTTGGATTATAATAGATTTGTTTCGGAGTTTTAGACTTCAAAGATTCATTATAATTTTTGGATGAAAAATATATTTTTTTGAAAAATTTAATAAGGGTTATCTGACAAGCAATCAAATAAAAATAGACACTTTTCAGGCCAAACATCTATTAACTTTTTCTGAGAATTTCTATATTTTTTTTAAGGTCACCCTTATTCTCTTTAAAAACAGTAGACCCAGATACAAGTATGGTAGCGCCAGCATTTTTTGCCTTTGAACAGTTTTCAAAATTTATCCCACCATCAATCTCTACATCTACATTTAAATTTTGATTATCAATTAAACTCCTAACTTCTTTTGTTTTTTCTAAAACCTCTGGCATGAACTTCTGTCCTCCAAAGCCAGGTTCAACACTCATAATCAATACTAAATCAATCTGATTTAAATAGTTTTTTATTAAATCAACCTTTGATTTAGGTTTTAAAGAAATACCGACCATTTTATTTTGATCTTTAATCAATTTAATTGTTTTTGATATATCTGGCGTTGCTTCTGGGTGAAAAGTAATAATATCTGCACCAGCTTCAGCAAAATCTTTTATAAAATTGTCTACAGGCGAAATCATTAAGTGAACATCAAAAATTTTCTTCGTAAGAGGCCTAAGCTTTTTAATTACTTCAGGCCCAATTGTGAGATTTGGCACAAAATGCCCGTCCATTACATCGATGTGGATATAATCAGCTCCAGCTTTTTCTAGAGAAACAACTTCATCTCCTAACTTGCTGAAATCAGCAGATAAAATTGAAGGAGAAATTTTGATTATGCCACTCATAATTTATTTATATTTTAAACTAAAACTTTGTCAAAAAAATTAAGGTATTA
>MDTC01044965.1_pt1 | contig 15895 bp, 16 predicted proteins | sample 811181 | NCBI WGS metagenome assembly MDTC01 (sample SAMN05326644, study PRJNA326480) | marine metagenome | isolation source: seawater | place: Pacific Ocean: North | collected 2011
CACCGGCAACAATATCGTACTGTTTTGCAACTTGCGAAACAAGTTGTTCAACTGCTGGTCTTGATGACTTAGGGATGTCACAATTCACGTATTACCCTAATCCAGTAAACGATCAATTGACAGTTAGAGCACAAAGTAATGTTAAAGACATCACAGTCTTTAATATGCTCGGGCAAGTTGTTTCGCGTCAATCTCCAAACACAAAAGACTGTTTGGTGGATATGGCTGAGATGCAATCAGGTGCATACTTTGTACAAATTTCAATTGGTAACACAGTAGAAATGGTAAGAGTTTTAAAGAAATAATTTTTTAAAACAAATTAAAATTCAAAAAATCCTCGCTTCAGCGGGGATTTTTTTAGTTAAATAGATTTTGATTTTTAAATTTTAGTTTACAACTGTTTATTAATTTAGTGTAATGCAATAAACTGATTCTGCCAGATTAACTCAGTGCAAATATTAATTATGTTTTGGAATCTAAATAGCTAATTTTTTCATACATTTAAATTGCTAATTTAAAATATATTTAAAATGAAAAACATTGCATATCTAACCCTATTTGCATTTTTATTTTTGTCTTGCAATACTGAGGTTAAAAAAGAAATTAATATAGATTCAGGTCCGGCGGTAATTGGTACTTGGAATCTTGACAATGGAGAAACCACTTCCATTATTGCGGGAGATACCAAAAACCAACAAATTTGGTTGGATTATATTGAAGCCCATAACCAGAAAGATTTAGATAAAATCGCTTCAATGAATCATGAAGGCTGGGAAGGTTATTTGTTTGATGGTACTGTTGTTAAGGGGAATAAAAATCACATTAATTTTTTAAAGGGCTGGTTTGAAGCTTCTTCTCCAAAATGGCAAACTAAATGGATGATTACCAATGCTGGTGTGGATGAAACTGGTGAAATGACGCAGTGGTTGGCCAGTGGGGATGATATGAAGCAGATTGATGCAGAGGGTAATGAAACCTTACTTCATCTTTTTCATGATATTCAGTTTGTAGATGGCAAGATTAAAAAGATATATGTTTATTCAAGAGAGCCTGAAGCTGCAAAAGAATAAAAATAGACATCAAAAAATAAAAAAACCCAATGATTGCATTGGGTTTTTTTTATTTAGTCAATAAAACTATTCAATAACAATTGGAAATGTGATATTAATATCAGTCTCTCCACCTGCATTTGTCATGTCACCATCGGGTACCCCTGGGGCTCCTTTTTCTGGCTCATGAATCAATACAACATTTAAATCACCCTCACTTACATTGGCAGTCAAATCAAATGTTTGTCCGATTGGATTACCAGCAGAATCCATATCTGTGTAATTATAACTGACATCTAATCCATTTAGTGGCGTAAAAAAGAATTGGTGGTCTAAATCTTCTTCTAAAATTTCGACAGTTACTCGGTACTCATCATCATCTTCAGCAACAGTTTTATTGTAAAGTTCAATTTCACAATTGTAGATCCCTGCGGGCATTGTATCCCCATCGATAATCGCTTCATCGGGACCATCTCCGTCTAGATCTTCCCATGATAGTTGATAAGAGCCAGAATCGTTTGTCAAAGTGATTTCAACTGTTGTGATAACTTCTTGCTCATTTATTGGATCAATAGGAAGATTATCATCTCCATTTTGGTCACTTGTATTGTCTCCGTCACTTGAACATCCTGTGAACATAAGCGCTAATATGAGCATTGGTAATAATAAAATTTGCTTTTTCATTGTTTTTGGTTTTTTATAATTAATAATTGAATTTTAATTTTAATAAAAAATTTCTACCTAAATCATCTGAGTAAAAACGCAGAAGATTGAGATAATTTCTGTAGGAAGTATTTAAAAGGTTATCAATCCCTAATCCTACGGTTAGAGACGATTTTTTCGATGTTTTGAAATCCATACTGGTGTTAAAGTTTAGCAAATGATAGGCTGGTGGTGTGGAGCTTATGTCTACAGTTTCTGTGGTCTGGGTAATTGGAAGATAAACTTCAAAATTATTATTTGGATATTCATTTTGAGCAAACACATATTCACTTTGCATTGAGACTTTTAGATTATTTAATTTTTGATTGATATATGAAATTTCATTTTTTGTACTGACCGGTGGCATATTGATAAGGGGTAAATCTTTGCTGCGGTCATAGCCTTTTACAAGAGATAATTGATGCGTGATGTTAAAATTATTATTAATTTCATATGCGGCATCTAAATCTATCCCCAACAGTTGTGCATCGGTTTGCCGGTATTCCCATACTTGGAAATTACCTCTGATTGTTTCTCTAATTTCAACAGGCTCAATTGCAATAAAATTTTTGATATTATTTAGAAATGGATTTATTGAAAAGTTGAAATTTTCTACTCTGTAGCTGAGCGTTAAAGACGTTTTGTTACCAACTTCAGATTTAAATCTTAAATCACCAATTTCAATTCTAGCGATGGCGTGATGTAAACCATCACTAAATAACTCGGCAGGGTTGGGAGCTCTTGAAGACAGCGCATGATTTAAAAATATAGTATTCTTGTTATTTATTTTATAATTAAATCCTAATGTTGCAGAGAGATTATTGAATTCAAGTTCTGGGTTAACTAAAACTTGATTTGATAACTCTGCAATTACCAGCTCTGGAAATTGAGTATTATAGCCTCTGTCTTCCCAAACAGAGTTTTTATAAAATTTATATACATCTATGTAATTATAATCAAAACGGGCACCAGCTTCAAATTCCCATTGATTATTTAGCTCATAATTTCCTATGGCATAAATACCAAAATCATATTTTTTATAATCAGGTATAAGCCTTCTAACTCCAGTATCGGGGTTCGCAAAATTGTTCTGGTATCGTCCCATAACGCCAGCTTTAAAACCAAAGTCCTTAAAATCCCCTTTGTAGTCCAATAACAAAGTGTGGGTACCCAATTCTAAATCCAATGCTGGGGTATCTCTATCATTACCCACACGGATATCATATTCAAAGCGTCGGTTATTTTGGAAATCGTATTGAAAATTTAATTTTCCAAAGTCATTAAATTTTTTATAAGCCTTTATTCTTGCTAATTGATGGGTGACGTCCTGCTTTGGATAGCCAATATCATAAGTAAAATCTCTAACTATTAGAGGGATATTACTTTCAATGGCCCTTATTTGGTCTGCTGCTCCGTGCGCATGAGAGGATCTTAAAATCCCTATTTCTGTACTGTAGTAAGCATAATAGGCTTCCAATCCATAATTAAAGCGGTTGAGCCCAAACCTTAGAGACATGTCTTTTTCTGTTAGTCCTGTATTACTCATTACATAGTCTGCAGCTTCAACATCTCCAAAACGTTTAAGGGTGCCTTGTGCTGTCCCATACCAACCATTTTTGTTACTTTTTGTAAGCTGTGAAGTCAAAACTCCACCGCGACCATTCGAAGCCCCAGAAAGGATGGTTTTTCCATAAAGCGTATCTTTCACAGGTACTTTTAATCCTTCTGCAATAATAATACCGCCCATAGCATCTCCGCCGTATTGCAATGCACTAGCACTTTTAACAATAGTTAGTCTACCAACAGCATTGACATCAATGTTAGGTGCATGTTCCTTTCCCCACTCTTGGTCTTGCATTCGAACCCCATTATTAATCATGATGATCCGGCTACTGTGTAGGCCGTTAATCACGGGTTTGACAATGCCATTGCCTTTATTCATGGAGGATACCCCGCTCAAGCTTTTGAGGGCGTCCCCAATTGTAGATGTACTGAACTGTTCCAATGTTTCACTTGTAACTTTATTTTCAAAAACAGAACTGCTGTTTTCTTCATAAGCTTTTCCACTTACAATAATTTCATTGAGAGCTTCAATATGGTGCTCCAATTTATAATCGCGTTTCATGTTTCCAGAAACTTTGAGTCTAAAGCTCATGGTTTCACAAGAAGGGTGTAGAATTTCTATGCTATAAACCTCACCTTCACAAAGGTCTGACATGATATAATATCCTTCGATATCCGTTTGAACAGTTTTGTTTATACCGTTGAAAACAAGGGTCGCTCCAGATAATAGGGATCCGTCGTGTAGGTCACTGACCCTACCCGAAACGGAGTTATTACAATTTTGAGAATGAGACACAAAGCTAATGATAAGCATTGCTGTTCTAATAAGGATACCCATTTAATGTTTTTGTTAGTCTTATTGAAAAAGTAGAGTTTCTTCAACATCTAACAGGGGGTGCGCGCAGTTGTATACTTTGATTTAGAAATGAATGAAATTGAAGGGAGCTGTAAAAAGAGTCTGAAGCTGTAAAAATTTCGGACTGTTCTAAGCTATGGCATTTTTTTAGATCGTAATTAAAATTAAGTAAATTAAAGTCACATATTTCACAATCTATTTCATATTGGTGGAAATGTTCTTTTTGCTCATTACATTCTAAATGAATGTGCATATCGCAATGATGTATGATATTTAATAAAGAAGGAAATATCAAAATGGCCCATAAAAAAAGGGCTAAAATTCGTTTTGATAACTGGTTCTTGTGTTTCATTATTGCTTAAAAATACTCTACGAAATTAACCAAAATTTTCTGATTGATCTGCAAAATATTTCCAAAAACTTTGTTCATATTTTTTAAACATCTATAAATCTTCAAGTTTATTACCATATTGTAATACAAAATAAATTAATTGTAGATATTAAATTATATTGAATTTTTTTGTTGTTATATTAGTGTTATGAAAATGGGCTAATTTTTTATTTTAAAGTGTGTAATTGGGACATCCTTCTGCAAAGCCGCAGAAAATCTCAATCCAAACACTTAAATTTATGTTTATGAAAAAGAAAAAAGCAGTTATTGTCTCAGGCTATTTTAATCCCATACACAAAGGCCATTTGGAGTATTTTAATAATGCTAAAGCCATGGCTGACGAACTTTTTGTAATTGTTAATTCTGATTTTCAACGTGATTTAAAAGGCAGTAAAGAATTTCAAATGGAAGACGAGCGTCTAGTAATTGTCTCCAATATAAAAGCTGTAGACAAAGCCATACTGTCCATCGATGAAGACCGTACTGTCTGTGCCACCCTTGAAAAAATAGCTAAAGATTTTGGTTCCAGTTTTGATTTGGCCTTTGCCAATGGTGGAGATCAAAATAATGACACCATTCCTGAGCGGCCAACTTGTGAATCGTTTGGCATTACACTGATTGATGGTTTAGGCGATAAAATCCAATCAAGTAGCTGGCTGTTAAAAAAACTTTGAAAAATCCCACAATAAAAATAAAATAAAATACCTTTTAATTAGTTAAATAAAATAAATAATAAAATCATGAAAGTAGGTATTACTTTTTCGACCTTCGATTTGCTTCATGCTGGACATATAAAAATGCTAGAAGAGGCTAAGCGTCAGTGTGATTATCTTATAGTAGGCTTGCAATTGGACCCCTCCATTGATCGACCAGAAAAAAACACACCATCTCAATCTATAATTGAGCGCTACATACAATTGAAGGGCTGTAAACACATTGATGAGATTGTTCCTTACGTATCGGAACAGGACTTAGTCGATATTTTGCATTCTTTCAAATTAGATGTTCGCATCATTGGGGATGAGTATAAAGACAAAGATTTTACCGGAAAAGAATATTGTAAGGAAAAAGGGATCAAAATATATTATAATTCTAGAGATCATCGCTTTTCTTCAAGTGGTCTAAGAAAACAAGTTAAAACTGCCGAAGAAATTAAATAATGACCACAGACTTTTACAACATCATTAAAGACGAGCTTCATTCCCTGGGCTTTGAAGTTATAGACGAGGATTTAAACCGTCCTTGGGGCGCCTTTTTTTATATTAAGGAAAGTCAAGCCCAAGCGTTTTCGAATCATTTTTTTGGAGGTATAGATGTTAATAAGCTAAAAATTGATGGTAAGCTGAGTCCAAAAATTTTAATTGTAAAGCCAAATTCAAGATTATCTTGGCAATACCATAATCGGAGGGCTGAAATTTGGCAGGTATATAAAGGCAAAGTAGGGGTTGTTCAATCTACAATGGACATTGAGACACTAATGCAAACTTATCTACCTGGCGATCAAATAAAATTAGAACAGGGCATGCGCCATCGCCTTGTGGGCCTTGAGAACTATGGCGTTGTAGCCGAGATTTGGCAGCATACAGACTCAGTTCCATCTGATGAATATGATATTATAAGAATTCAAGACGATTTTGGTAGATAGTAAAAAAATATTAATCACAGGCGGTGCGGGTTTTATAGGTTCGCATGTGGTCAGATACTTTGTCAATAACTACGCTAATTATCACATTTACAATTTAGATGCCTTAACTTATGCAGGCAATCTTGAGAACCTTAAAGATATTCAGGTTAAAGAAAATTATACCTTCTTGCATGGGGACATAACTAATGAGACCTATATCAGCGCCATTTTCAAAGATTATAAATTTGACGCTGTGATTCATTTGGCAGCCGAGTCCCATGTAGATCGCTCTATTACAGACCCTCTTGGTTTTGCTAAAACTAATATTTTGGGTACTATGATTCTTCTAAATGCCTTTAAATCTCTATGGCAAACGAACTGGGCAAACAAGCGCTTTTATCATATAAGCACAGACGAGGTGTATGGAACTCTAGCTGAGACTGGGCTTTTCGAGGAAAATACTCCTTATAACCCTAATTCACCATACTCGGCTTCAAAAGCAAGTTCTGATCATTTTGTACGCGCATACGGAGAAACCTATGGCATGCCTTATGTAATTTCTAATTGCTCTAATAATTATGGGCAATACCAATTTCCTGAAAAATTAATACCACTTTTCATTAAAAACATTTTAAATGATAAGGAACTACCAGTCTATGGTGATGGAAATTATACCAGAGATTGGCTATATGTTATTGACCATGCCATAGCCATTGATTTAGTTTTTCATAAAGGAATAAATCATGAGACTTATAATATTGGCGGTTTTAATGAGTGGAAAAATATTGATTTAGTTAAAGTTCTTTGCAAACAAATGGACGAAAAATTAGGGCGTATTTCTGGAACCAGCGAAAAACTAATTACATATGTAAAAGATAGGCCCGGGCATGATTTACGCTATGCAATTGATGCATCAAAAATTAATAGAGATCTAGGTTGGACTCCATCTGTGAAATTTGAAGAGGGACTAGCTATTACTATTGATTGGTATTTAAATAACAAAGATTGGCTCAATAACGTCACCTCGGGGGATTATCAGCATTACAATAAAAAAAATACAGCTAAGATATGAAAGGAATTATATTGGCAGGCGGATCTGGAACTAGGCTTTACCCCATTACACGTGGCACTTCTAAGCAGCTATTACCGATTTATGACAAACCAATGATTTACTACCCTTTATCCGTACTAATGCAGTCTGGTATAAGGGAAATATTAATTATTTCTACCCCCGATGATCTACCTAATTTTGAGCGTTTGCTGGGCAATGGTAAAGAATTAGGGCTTGATCTTTATTACAAAGAACAGCCATCTCCAGACGGTTTAGCACAAGCTTTTATTATTGGTGAGGACTTTATTGGAGATGATGATGTTTGTTTAGTGCTTGGAGATAATATTTTTAATGGTCATGGTTTCTCAGATTTACTAACAAAATCTATAGCTAATGTGCAAAATCAAAACATGGCGACTGTTTTTGGTTATTATGTAAGCGATCCGCAACGATACGGAGTTGTTGAGTTTGATGATAACGGTACGGCATTATCCATTGAAGAAAAACCTAAAAATCCTACGAGTAATTATGCAGTAGTTGGGCTTTATTTTTATCCTAATTCTGTTATTGAAATAGCTAAAAATATAAAGCCTAGCCCAAGAAATGAACTAGAAATTACTAGCATAAACCAAGAATATTTAAATAGAGGTCAATTAAAAGTTGAACTTATGGGAAGAGGTTTTGCTTGGCTAGATACGGGTACCCATGAATCTTTGATTGAGGCATCTAATTATATAAAAATGATTGAGAGCAGACAAGGATTAAAAGTAGCTTGTTTAGAAGTTATATCCTGTAAAATGGGATATATCTCCAAAGATCAGCTCTTAAAGCTTGCTGAGCCTTTAAAAAAGAATGGTTACGGTAAATATTTAATTCAAAGAGCAAAAGAACTGTAAAATGAGGTTTAAAAGATTAGAAATACCAGATGTTATTTTATGTGAGCCTCAAATTTTTTCGGATGATCGCGGATACTTTTCTGAAGCCTTTAGACAGGACAAACTAGATGAGTTTTTAGGATATTCAATTGTTTTTTGTCAAGATAATGAATCAAAATCTTCCTACGGAGTCTTGAGAGGCTTACATTATCAATTAGCACCATATGCCCAAACAAAACTCGTAAGAGTAATTAGTGGTACTGTTCTAGATGTGGCTGTTGATTTACGTAAAGAATCACAAACCTTTGGAAAGCATGTAGCTGTTGAGCTAAGTTCAGAAAATAAAAAACAGCTTTTAGTACCAAGAGGTTTTGCTCATGGTTTTGTTGTTCTCAGTGAGCAAGCTATTTTTTCTTATAAAGTTGATAAATACTACCAACCCGGTAGCGATAGAGGTATTGCTTTTAATGATTCAATCCTAGGAATTGATTGGAAATTAAATTCAGATGTATTGAAACTTTCTGAAAAAGATTTGGATCTACCATTATTTAATGAAGCAGAGAATTTTAATTATGCAACAAATTTATATGAATAATGTTTTAGTTACTGGTGGTAGTGGACAGCTAGGCTCAGAATTACAAGCCATTGCTTTTGATTTTCCTCAATATAATTTATTTTTTGTTGATCGTTCGGCCTTGGATATTACAGACCACGTAGCTGTAGAAGCGTTTATTAAGATTAATAAAATCAATTCTATTATAAATTGTGCAGCCTACACAGCTGTCGATAGTGCAGAGTCCGAACCTAAATTAGCCAATGCTGTAAACCATTTGGCAGTTACTAATTTGGCAACACTCGCCAAAGATAATCATATAAAACTCATTCACATATCCACAGACTATGTGTTTGATGGAAATAGCCAAAGACCTTACAAGGAATCTGATAATCCCAATCCACAGTCTGTTTATGGTCATACAAAACTGGATGGAGAATTGGCTATAAAAAAAATAAACCCAAGCAATACAATTATCATCAGGACCTCATGGTTATACTCTAATTTTGGTAATAATTTTGTAAAAAAAATAATAGCACTGTCGAAAACTAATGACAATATAAACATAGTGTCGGACCAAATTGGATCTCCTACTAATGCCACAGATTTAGCAAAGACTGTCTTTTCAATTTTACCAAAAATTAAAAATAAAAGTGTTGAGGTTTTTCATTACTCCAATGATGGGTTCTGTAGTTGGTACGATTTTAGCATAGAAATTTTTAGAATTAAAAATATAAAAACACTCATAAATGCAGTCAAAACTTCAGAATTTCCAACAATTGTAAAGCGGCCAACTTATAGTGTTTTAGACAAAAGTAAAATAAAGACCCGATTTGATCTTGAAATACCCTCTTGGAAAGATAGTTTGAGTTTCGCTTTTGAAAGTATAAAAATTTAAAATTAAAGTTGTTTTTTTGTAAAAACAATTATTTTTTAGTGAGAAATCTGATAAATAAAACATCTAAAATATACATTGCAGGTCACCGTGGTATGGTGGGCTCCGCGGTTTGGCGGGCCTTGGAATCCAAAGGCTATTCAAACCTAATTGGTAAAACTAGCCATGAACTAGACCTAAGAGAACAAGCCATGGTTAATGCTTTTTATAATTTGGAAAAGCCTCATGTGGTCATTAACGCTGCAGCCAAAGTAGGCGGTATCTTGGCTAACAACGATTTCCCCTATCCTTTTCTTATGGAAAATATGCAAATTCAAAATAATTTAATCGATGGTGCTCTCAAAAATGATATTGAAAAATTCATTTTTTTAGGTAGCTCCTGTATTTATCCAAAATTTGCACCTAATCCCTTAAAAGAAAAATATTTGTTAACAGATTCCTTAGAACCTACTAACGAATGGTACGCCCTTGCAAAAATTTCTGGGGTTAAGGCCTGTGAATCCATTCGTAAGCAATATGGCAGAGATTATGTGAGTTTAATGCCTACCAATTTATATGGTTACAACGATAATTTCGATTTGCAAACTTCTCATGTTTTGCCAGCAATGATTCGAAAATTTCATCAGGCTAAAGAAAACAATCACTCTACTGTAACCCTTTGGGGTTCAGGTACGCCCATGCGGGAGTTTTTATTTGTAGACGATTTAGCTACAGCCGTGGTTTATGCTTTGGAAAATAAATTACCAGAACATTTGTATAATATTGGTTCAGGGAAAGACGTCTCAATAAAGTTGTTGGCCCAGACAATTCAAAAAATCACTGGCCACCGAGGTGATATTATTTGGGACAATACTAAGCCCGACGGTACTCCCAGAAAACTTATGGATGTATCCAAAATGAAAGCCATGGGTTGGCAATACAGTACAGAATTAGAAGATGGCATCAAAAAAACCTATGCTTGGTTTTTAGAGAACATTAATAATTTTAAAGAAGTAAAAATATGAAAGTAGCACTCATTACTGGAGTTACCGGCCAAGATGGCTCTTATTTAGCTGAATTTTTATTAGACAAAGGCTATGAAGTTCATGGTATTAAGCGTCGAACTTCGTCTTTTAATACTGAACGTATTGATCATATTTACCAAGACCCCCATGATCCAAGGCCACGCTTTAAATTGCACTATGGAGATCTAACGGATTCATTAAATATTACTAAAATCATCAAAGATTGTCAGCCAGATGAGATTTATAACCTTGGGGCCATGTCACATGTAAAGGTTTCTTTTGATGTACCCGAATATGTTGGTCAGGTCGATGCTTTAGGCCCTTTACGCATCCTTGAGGCTGTTCGTTTACTAGGCTTGGAGAAAAAAACCAAAATATACCAAGCCTCCACATCTGAGCTATATGGTGGCATGCAAGAGAATAAAAACCATAAAGGATTTTATGATGAAAACGCTCCTTTTTACCCAAGATCGCCTTATGGAGTGGCCAAAATGTATGGATTTTGGATTACAAAAAATTACCGTGAAGCCTATGATATGTTTGCTTGTAATGGGATTTTATTTAACCACGAATCGCCAAGACGCGGGGAGACTTTTGTAACTCGTAAAATAACAAGGGCAGTAGCCCGCATTGCTTTGGGACAACAAGAAAAAATTTACCTTGGAAATCTTGATGCTGTTCGCGACTGGGGACATGCCAAAGATTATGTAATCGTGATGTGGATGATCTTACAAGCTGAAAAAGCCGAAGATTGGATTATTGCAACAGGAGTTTCAAAATCTGTAAGAGAAATGGTTATTACGGCCTTTAATTATGTTGGTATAGATCTGCAATTTAAAGGTCAAGGTAAAGAAGAAAAGGCGATTGTAAAAGCTTGTAATAACAAGCACTATCAGTTAGAAATTGGAAAAGAAATACTTTCCATAGACCCCAATTATTATAGGCCTACTGAAGTTGATTATTTGGTAGGAGACCCAACAAAAGCTAAAGAAAAATTAGGCTGGGTTCCAAAATATAACTTTAATGCTCTAGTTAATGATATGATGAAATCAGATTTAAAATTATTTAAAAATAAATAGAAATGAAAATTAAATCTATATGCTGTATTGGTGCTGGCTATGTTGGCGGTCCTACCATGTCAGTGATCGCACAGAAAAACCCTAACATTAAAGTAACTGTGGTGGACCTCAATTCCCAACGTATTTGCGATTGGAATGATAAAGACCTAACCAAACTTCCTATTTACGAACCTGGACTTGATGAGGTGGTCGCCGAGGCCCGTGGTAGAAATTTATTTTTCTCTAGCGATGTTGATGCGGCCATAGCAGAAGCTCAGATGATTTTTATATCGGTTAATACCCCCACCAAAACCTACGGCGCTGGTAAAGGCATGGCCGCCGATTTAAAATATGTTGAGCTTTGTGCACGCCAAATTGCTAAAGTGGCAACTTCCCATAAAATTGTGGTTGAAAAATCAACCTTGCCAGTAAAAACAGCTGAGGCCATCCAAAATATTCTGGATAATACTGGTAAAGGGGTTGATTTTCAAATCCTTTCCAACCCAGAGTTTTTATCCGAGGGTACTGCCATGCGTGACTTGGCTGTTCCTGACAGGGTGCTTATAGGAGGCGATTCTACTACCGATAAAGGCCAAGAGGCTATACAAGCTTTAGTAGATGTATACGCCAGTTGGGTCCCAAAAGAAAATATACTAACTACTAATATCTGGTCATCGGAGCTCTCCAAACTCACAGCGAATGCCTTTTTAGCCCAGCGGATCTCTTCTATTAATTCACTTTCTGAGCTTTGCGAAGCCACAGGGGCCAATGTACAAGAAGTGGCCAAGGCTATTGGAATGGACAGTCGGATCGGACCAAAATTTTTGCAAGTTTCTGTAGGTTTTGGGGGGTCTTGTTTTCAAAAAGACATCATGAATTTAGTTTACATTGCAAAGTCTTTGGGCCTTAATGAAGTCGCTGACTATTGGCACCAAGTAATCCTAATGAACAACTACCAGCGCGACCGTTTTGCTAAAAATATTATAAAGACACTATACAGTACTATTAGTGGAAAGACCATTGTTTTTTTAGGTTGGGCTTTTAAAAAAGATACTAACGACAGCAGAGAATCTGCGGCCATCTATATCGCAGATTTGCTTATTGATGAGCAGGCTAAAGTAAAAGTTTATGATCCTAAAGTCACTAGTGCTCAGATGCAATCGGACATAAATCACTTGGATTCTCGTTCTGAGGACGAAAATAAAAATTACTTAAAAACAGAAAATGACCCTTACGCTGCACTACAAGGCGCCCATGCCGTTGCTATACTCACCGAGTGGGATGAGTTTAAGAAATATGATTGGCAGCGAATTTACGACAATATGCAAAAGCCGGCTTTTGTTTTTGATGGCCGCAATATCTTAAACCGAGAAGTATTGGAAACTATTGGATTTGTATATAAAGGTATTGGATCCTGATGAATTGTAAAAAAACCATACTAGTTACAGGTGCAGCAGGGTTCATAGGCTACCAACTATGTGAAGCCCTGCTAAAAGCAGGCCACGAGGTGGTAGGGTTGGACAACATTAATGACTATTATGATGTTGAATTAAAATATGCACGTTTACAGCAATTAGGAATTAAGATGGAAACCGCAAAGGTTTTTAATGAGCTTTGTAGCAGTATTAGCCATGGAACTCAAATGCAATTTATACGTATGCATTTACAAGACCGAGAAGAGCTTCCAAAGCTTTTTATGGACTTTACATTTGATATGGTTTGTAACCTAGCGGCTCAGGCTGGAGTGCGCTACTCTTTAAAAAACCCTGAATCCTATGTTGATAGTAATATTACGGGTTTTTTAAATGTTTTAGAATGTTGCAGACAAAATAAAGTAAAACGCCTGGTGTTTGCATCTAGCTCGAGTGTTTATGGAAACAGCGATAACGTTCCATATACAGAAACTGCCAGCGTTGACAAGCCCATCAGTTTATACGCCGCTACAAAAAAATCTAATGAGCTAATGGCCCACACTTATAGTCATTTGTATCGCATAGAGACCATAGGTTTGCGCTTTTTTACAGTTTACGGACCATGGGGAAGACCTGACATGGCAATGTTTTTATTTACTGACGCCATTATTAACAAAAAGACAGTCAAAGTCTTTAATTTTGGCGAGCTCTCCAGAGACTTCACCTACATCGATGATATTGTTAAGGGGGTTGTTAGTACACTTTTAGAGGACTCAAAAGATAAATCGCTTTATAAATTGTATAACATAGGTAACAGCGCACCTATACAGCTTTTAGGTTTTATAAAAACCATTGAAAACAAGCTAGGGATTGTGGCTAAAAAAAAGATGCTTCCTATGCAAGCAGGGGATGTCAAACAAACATGGGCGGATGTTAACAGGTTGGAAAAGGATTACGATTACAAACCTAACGTTTCAATTGATAAGGGAGTTGAAGCCTTTATAAATTGGTATAGAATCTATTACAAAATAGAATAATAATTATGAGTCCAAGTCTTTTTGTATATTTTATGCTGTTTTTTAAATTAGCCGTCAACGAATTTCATATTAAAGTTTAATGAAAAAAATTCTTGTAACTGGTGGTCTAGGATATATTGGTTCACATGTGGTTGTGGAACTGCAGACAAGTGGTTTTGAGGTTATCATCATCGACGATTTATCTAATTCTTCTACGGATGTTTTAGATGGGATTTTTGGTATCACGGGAGTAAAACCAATTTTCGAAAAAATTGATCTAAAAGAAAAGAATTTTGTTTTAGATTTTTTTAAAAGACATTCCAATATTGACGGCATTATACATTTTGCAGCTTCCAAAGCTGTTGGAGAGAGTGTTAATGATCCTTTGAAATATTATAAAAATAATATTAGCTCTTTATTGCATGTTCTTGAGCAGCTCCAGTACATTAATGCTCCAAAATTTGTTTTTAGTTCTTCTTGTACGGTCTATGGCCAAGCAGATGAATTGCCAATTACCGAAAACGAACCAATTAAACAGGCAGAATCACCCTATGGAAACACCAAAAAAATAGGCGAGCAGATTATTAAAGACTTATGTATTTGTAATCAAGATTTTAGTGCTATTGTTTTAAGGTATTTTAACCCCATTGGGGCCCACGCAACTGCAAAGATCGGCGAACTTCCTATAGGGATGCCACAAAATCTAGTTCCTTTTGTAACACAAACTGCTATTGGCGCCCGCGAAAAATTATCAATTTTTGGTAATGACTATCCAACGCCAGACGGAACTTGTATTCGCGATTATATTCATGTAGTAGATCTTGCAAAGGCGCATGTTGTTGCGCTAAACAGATTGTTTAATGAAAAAAAGTCTGATAATTATGAGGTCTTTAATATTGGTACTGGAACTGGTTTTTCGGTTTTAGAGGTTGTTAGTGCTTTTGAGAAAGCAACAGGTGAAAAACTTAACTATTGTTATGCCGATAGACGTGTTGGAGATATTGTTTCGGCCTATGCCGATACAACTAAAGCTAATAAAATTCTTGGTTGGAAAGCTGAGCTCAGTTTGGAAGATGCACTAGCCTCGGCTTGGAAGTGGCAAAAAAGTCTTATCCATTAGGACACATATACAGTCTGGAGATCTTTTAAATTATTTCCTTTTATAGACTCAAAATGATATGCAAACTCATTTCATTTATCATTTTCTGAAACTTGCTTATAATTTACTTTAAAAGATTATTTTTTATTAAATTTGCCATTTAAATTTTAATTAGTAAGAGTCTTAAATTAACTATTTACAAAACATAATAAATCAATATGAAAAAATATTTACTTTTTATTTTTGTTTTTGCAATTACTTTCTTAAACAGCCAAGAAGTTATGCACATCAACTTTGATGACATTAATCCCACAGCCAATTTTGAGAGCTGGGACAACTCATGTACTTTTTCATTGACAACCAACCCAATACCCGATCCTGTTAATGCTTCACCAAATGTCGGTCTTTTTACCGCTGGAATTGACAATGCGATTGGAATCGGAGTTGTAAACCCTTCTTCTGTTTTTCCCAACCCCTTCAATTTTACAGAATCAAATCTATTTAAAATCAAATTTCTAGCTGGTGAACCTGTAACAATCACTCTCAAAATTGAAAATCAACCAGATTGGGGAGCCCATAATTCCGAAACTTCAGCAACTTATGATGCCGCTCAACTTGGAACCTGGCAAGAACTCACATTTGATTTTACAGGATTTTCGGATATTTTTATAAATAGTATTGTTATTAAAGTTGATGGAGAAAACTGGGAAGAGGGCGATTCTCTTTATTTTGATGATATTTCAGGGC
>MDTC01185481.1_pt1 | contig 15894 bp, 8 predicted proteins | sample 811181 | NCBI WGS metagenome assembly MDTC01 (sample SAMN05326644, study PRJNA326480) | marine metagenome | isolation source: seawater | place: Pacific Ocean: North | collected 2011
AGACGTTGATCAAGATAGAAGGAGAGCTTCCTGTGGAGGCAAGCCTGGTTCCCGATCAGGGTTTCAAACTGAGAGTAAAAAACTGTCGCTGGTGCGACGAAAATATCGCCTAACTGCTGCCCTCCCTGTCATCAGACGATCAGACTCGGGATTTTCTGAAACACCGGAAGCACGTTCGAGAAAAACAAAAGACGAAATACGATCTCGGCCACAATCAGCTTCAGGGGAAAAGCAAAGCTTCCGGGATTATTTCTCCCGCGCCAGACCAAGCTCGCTCTTGGTCTTTTCCACATCAAGCGAGACATCATCCCCGGTCCAAAGCTGACCATCCGGGCCAAGTGACCGGAGGTCCATGACATCAGCCTTCAAGGGATGAAAAATATAGGGATTTCCATAGCGATCCAAAAGCTCACCATCGGAAAGTAGACCAGGATCGATAAAGACAACCTTCTTCGGGTTCTCTCCCGTCAGAGCAGCAGCGAATTCCTCATTGTCCGTTCCCACCGGATTTTCCTGATAAACCAACCGATAGTTGCTCAGAACCTCATCAATGATTTCAAGATCCCGGTGGGCGGTCTTGTTCTCCTGATGGAGATCACCGCCAAGTTTTACACTAGGATGCCAGTAACTCACTCCGTCCCGAAACCGGGTCAGACGTGCGTCGGTGTTGCGCTCATCGATTGCTGCCAGATGGAGCAACTCGACCCGGCCAATCGTAAAGCTCGTCGCAGTCCGCCTGACCTGATCAGGCTTAGGGGTTACTGGCTCCGGAATAGTGAGGACAGATTCCCGCTTCAGTCCCACGAGAAACCAAGCAAGAGCCACCGCCAAAACCAATCCACCAAATACTTTCATTCCCTAGAGATAGCCTAGGTTTGCAGAACCTCCGAAGGGATCTTCGAAGCGGCTCAAATTTGGAAAAATCGTTTCCATCTCCGAACTACCCGGAGGCACCCCAAACCAATTGGCCAGCACCGCGCAATGTTGGTCCACCGAGGTCGTGGGAATCCAACGCCCCCTGCTACCGCTTGGCGTATCATTCGCGCCGCCGACAACCAGTTCCGGAAACTCGCCATAGAACTGCCCGCCATTGACCGCGCCACCAAACATAAAGCAATGAGTCCCCCAAGCATGATCAGTTCCAGCCGTTGCCGGGTTTTCACTATTGGGTGTCCAAGTTCTGTTGAAGTCCGAGGCCTGGAAGGTCGTGACCTGATCGTAGTCAAATTTCGGATCCAGAGCCGCCAAATCTTTCATTGCCTGATTAAACGCGCCAATCGCAGCATCGAGTGAAGCAAGGTTCCCCTGAAGGTCATTATTGATGTCGGCGTGGTTGTCATAGCCGCCGGAATCGACGAAGAAAATCTGACGCCGATTCCCTATGCAATTCCGCCCCACGATCATCTTGGCCACGGCTTTAAGCTCACTGGCCAATCCATCGCTCGCGCCATAGCTGTCCCAAATGGCATCAAGATCCAATCCCAATCCATCTGCTACAGCCGATGCCTCCGTAATCACCGCTTCATTCTCACGAGCACGGCGGACCACCGCCGAATACCCATCTTCAAGAAGATGCGCATGACTGTAATTAATGATTCGCTCCAGGGCCTTCAGCCTTTGCCCTTCCGATCGATTCAACCGATAGGTCCCGTTTCCATTTAATGCGTTACTATATTGCGCACCAAAACTCGCCAGGCTAATCGCTCCGGACGAAGTCACCGAATACTGATTCTCCGACCCTCCATTCATGAATTGGTTGTTTCCGGCTGCCGTGATCATCATCGAGGTCTGAGTATCGGGATTCCATGTTGAATGATACAGATCCGCCACCCGCGATCCCCATCCCGAGAGATAGGGCCGGTCGGAAATCGACGACATCCACTCGGTGACTTGGTCTGAATGCGAAAACAACTGCCGCGGCAGTCCCACACTATTATAGGTATCCGGAGTCGTCGGGTAAGCCAGCGTTCCAACATTGTTCACGAAAGCGGCATCGCCCCCATTGAACATCGAGGCCAGATTAGTAAGCGATGGATGCAGACCAAATTGCTGATCACCTGCACTCGGCACATTGATTTCCGTCCCCGCCGTGGCAATGTCCGCCTCGGGAACCGCGACCACTCCACGGCCCGCCAAATAGCCGGCTTTCTGGGGATTCCCCCCGATAGGAACAAGGACATTATTCATGTCACAACCCCCTCTCAGGAAAAGACAAACGAGCGCCTTATAGGGAGTGGCTGGATCATCATCAACATTCCCGGCGGACGCCGCTGCGGAATTAATCAACTGCAATTGGGTAACCGTATTGATTAACGAACCCCATCCCATCATCCCGCAGGAACCGGTTGCGAGAAATTTGCGACGATTGAAATTGGAAAGATCAGCCATAGGTTAACTTGGTTAATTTTTAATCTGAAATTCAGGTGTCAAACACAGGAGATAAAGGGCATCGGACAGCTTGTTGCGCCGATCAATATCATCATTGGTCCCATTAAAGGGATCTCCGTAAATCGATAAAGCATCGATAATGAGTTCTCTGGGATTCTTCAAAAAGTCGTTCCCGGCAGGGCCCGAAGGATCTTCGTCATCAGCCGGATCGTAAGGATATTTCCGTTTCAAGTATCCCAGCGTCAGGCGACGATCAAGTTCATCGACCAATATCTCATCGGCAAGAGATTCGGAATTCCGCCCGCCCACCGGAGTCGGAGCAGTCACGGGATAAAGGGATGAGCCCAGCCCCAAGCGATCCAGGCGAATTCGGTCATTCGAATCCGCACTATTGTTAGACACTCCAAGAGCAAGCCGTTGATTTCCGTTCGACCCAGCCAGCGGGTCTCCCGGGGTTCCGCTATTCTGTCGGGTAATATCTTCAAAGTAATTGATGTTTCGAATGACGTCCGGCTCGTTCGCCAACTGAAGTTCTGGCGACACAAGTCCAGCTTCGGCAATGGCACCACCCGGTGAGTAATCGGAAACATACCAGTTAAAGACGGTTTCCTGGGTCATCGGAATCATCTGCAGCCCCGCCGACCCCGTGATATATGTATTCGCCTGCAAGAAGCGGAAATTCCTCTCCTGATTCGCCAATTGCGCGGCAGGGTAATTGAAGTTTCCAAGATACAAATCCGGATTACCGAAATTCCCCGGCGCAGTGTCGAAAGGAGCCGCTCCGGCAGGATCGGTCATTGGGATATAGGTGAATGCTTCCATTGACCTCAGGACCTGGAGATAGCCTTCCAATGGCGATTTCTTCAACCCGAAGGTCGTGTTGTTCAAATCAACTTTACGAGCCTCCGAATCCAAAAGGATCGCTTTGACCGTGAGTTTCAAGTCACCCTCGTTTTCCTTAAACACCGTGGCCACCCGGTGAAGGTAATCGCGGGAAGGATTTGATGTCGTGAAACGCTGAATGAGTCTTTTGCAAATGAAGGCCGGCGTGCTCCGGTGGCTGTTGATCATTTCATAATCAGGCTGCCCGTCCGGTTTGCCCGCCAACCAATCGAGGGCATCCTCGATGTCAGCCACCCCTTGCTCAGTAGGATCGGTAAGGTCGGTATTATCAATAGTTACACCAGCGAAGGTTTTGACACTTGTATCATGAAACGCCCCGAACATTTTCATTGGGTAGCTATACCGCATCGAAAGGAGACCATTTGTGTTCTGGTTGCGAGCAAAGTAATTGTTCTCAACCATGTTGGCATATGGAGTTCCTCCCCACGGTTCCGGGGTATTATTGGATCTCCCGAAACTTTGTCCCGTGAGAACCTTGGCAAATTCCCGAATATCGTCGTTGGTATAAGTTGGAACAGGAAGTCCATTCGGCCCCAGGCGCAAGGTCCCATCCGGCCACAATTCGAACAACCCAATTGAGAACAACTGCATATTTTCACGAGCCAAATTCTCGTCAGGATAAATGTCATCCTCGCCGTCACCATTGAGATCTGCAGCTTTTTGATTCTGCAAACTCGACAACCAGCGACCCATGATCGGGCTCCAGTTCACATAGCCGAGAATATCCCGGTAATGGCTGAAGGCATGGAAGTTGAGCATGTCCTGATAATTGGCCATGCCGTATGGCTGGTCATCGAGTGTGCTGGAAGAATAACTGGCCACAACAATTTGTTGCAGCGAAAAGCCCATCTTCTGACGAAGCTGGTCTCTTGAATTGATCATCATCTGCCAGAGCACGTGGCGCTGGCTGGGAAGGCCCGGTTCCGCTCTGAGACCATTGTCGTCTGCAAGTGCAGCATCATCGCGGGTTACGGGATATGGATGACTCAAATGCCAGTGCTCGGGGTGAGTGGCACTACGGTCAACCATCGGCCAAACCGCCGGCAAAGCGGGGGTGGTGTTATCCCCGATGCTGGGATTTCTCACCGGGTCATACACTCCGGCAATCTTGTAATGCTGAAAATCAGCCGCCAGGGCGTAATCAAGATGATGGCTCTGCTGCAGGGAAACCTGACTTTCAATCCAATCATCATAAGCCTCGGTACGGTGATAGGTCGGATCTGAATTTCTCTCGTTTTCAATCGTAGTAACCATCGCGGCGACTTCAGCATCAGTCGCTCCAAATGTCGCCTGGTTCAAGAAACGTCGTACTTCCGATTCCAATTCATTCCCTGTCAATTGCGGATACTCCGCCGAACCAGGGGCGGCGTCCGGATTTGGAGCACCCGGCGAAATCTGCGACCCTCCGGAAAGAACAAGGAAAGACCAAATCTCTCCCCCCGGATGATCCACCGTGTGAATGTTGAGATAAAGTGGCGACTCTCCATTCTGACCAAAGAGAGAGTCAATAATCGTCTGCTTACTGGCCGGACCACCATCGGTGGGTGCCGCTCCCGACGAATCGGTTAAGTCCCAGGGATACGCCGTCAGTGCTCCGTTCAAGGGATCGCTCGCTCCGTCTCCAGGTATCTGGGTAATTTCATAAATGATCGATCCAGACGAAGGTGAATTCCCCGGAATCTGATTCGACTTGTGAATATGTGAATCCTGTTGGGCCGAGGTCAAACCACCAAATTCAGTGTAGAGCAAAAGCTGTGTCCTAGTACCATTCAAGGTAGCGGTAGTGAATCCAGACCCTCCCGAAACCACGCCGCTCTCAGGCCCGAAACTTCCAGTGAAGATCGCGATGTTTTCCGGGCTGTTCGGAAGATCAAAGAGCTGAATCGAGGCCCCGTTGGTCGTTGAAGAAATCTGATACTGGTCGCTTTCAGCAGGCTCAATCGCAAGATTCAAAGTTTCGGGGTATTCCACAATTGAATCAGGGATAGCCCGCACTTTGAGAACCTTGGTCATCTCGCCAAATTCGAAAGTCACACTATTAACGATGATATTTCCGTCCGCGTCCGTAATTTCATAATCACTAACTTCAGCCACTTCATCCCCCGCACTTCCCACTAAAGTGCAACACGTTCCATCGCAAATCGTCGCGGTATTTCCGGTCTCCGCCAGCGGCTGCACGCACAGCTGAATTTCCAAGGGGGTCAGAGGCCCCGTTCTCGTCAAAACGACTTCGCCATAATCTTCGCTCGAATTGGGCGAATTTCTCTCGAAAGCTGCTGTATCCGAGGCTACCAGGGAAACCTCGATAGTTTCCCCAAGGGAACCCAACAAAGAAGCTGCCTCCGTGCTATCCTGTTGCCCGGGAATCGTGGTGGCATCAAAAAATAAATAAGGAAGATTCTTCGCCAGCGCCAACTCCTCCCAGTCCATCAGACCATCGCCATCCTGATCTCTATCCATGATACCCATCCGGAAAAAATGCTGCTTTTCGTCCGGAGTGAATCCGCCGGTATTCGCAGCCAAATATCCATTCCCGGAAATATTTCCGCCAGTGAATTCCCACTCATCTAAAACGAGATTCGGTCGCAAGACATAGGCCATTCTTACGGCATCAAGTTTCAAAACTTCGATCCCGTTGCTGGTATCTTGAAAGGTCATTCCCCTAACACTCCCAATCAGGTTTCCATTCAAATCGCTGACGTAGACATCATAGGTATCTTCCGCCACGACGTAACTGGCCAAGCCCGCCCCGTAGGGAAAACCTTCGGGCTGCAGCGATGCCACAATTTCAATTCGGTAAGTATCACCATAGGTCACATTGATCTGGTTGTCTCCGCTCAATCCCCCTACTCGAACCACCGCGAAATGTACTGAGGGATCAAAGGGCACACCTTCTTCGTAATTGGGACCAATCTCCTCAATGTCAATGCGCGGGCCATCTTGGGATGAAGTATCGGCATTCCGAAAATACAGAACGACATCATCGTGACTGAAAGTCATCTGAAAGAGAAACGAAGCGTAGAAATTTTCAGTCGCAGCAGTCGGGAAAGTTATCAAATCATCGCCACCTGCCGGATCGGATTCGACCTGTTCTGCGTTACCAGTCATCCCGGCAACGCCACTCACCAGAGAGGTTCCGGAATTCCATAGCAAGCCGGTTTGCGAAGCGGAATCATAGTCATGACTCTTCAGCGGCAAAAGAGGCGTCTCCTGCGGAAGAAATTCTACCGGCACGATTGTGCTGACCGGTATTAACTGGGGCTCGATAATCCCAGGGCCAGTAAAACCAATCTGACAATGTGCTCTCGACACCGGCGCCAGATAACGAACCTCCATCAGATACGATTCCCCCGCCGTCAGAGTCAAAGGATCGGATGCCTGTCCCGGATATTTTAACCACTCTCCCTCGCCCACATCCGTCTGCGACGAAAGCACCCGCGAAATCACTTCCAACCCTTCCTCTCCAGCCCCCGAACTCAGACTCAATTCAGCCGCTCCGGCTGAAGAAATATAAAATTGAAAATCCCCGCTGCTCGGCGGAGAAATCAAAACCTGAAACCTTCCGCCAAAACCCGAGGCAAAGCTTTTAGGCACCTTAAATTGGTGTAATGTCGACAGCCCGTCGGGATTAGTCGGAAAGGTCGCCAATCCCGTCAATCCACTCAGTTCGGTTCCCGCCACATTAGCCCAAAGCTCGTGATTTATCTGGGCCGCCCGCTTCGAAGCATTTTGCGAATCCACCTGAAGATGCATCATCTGCCCGGTTCCACTCAAAAGAGGACCTACCGAAACGAAATTCTGCAAGTCACGCGACTCCGACAATTGATACCACTTCCCCACCTTCGTCGGGAATTCCAATATCTTGGGATTTCCCCCCGGCCCTGCCGTCATACCTCTTTGCTTGGGATAATCCGATGAATCGAAGGGATCCGTTGCCGCCGTCGCTTCCTCTTCATTGGTATACCCATCGCCATCATCGTCCGCCGTCGCCAGCAGGTCCTGCGCTCCGAATTTCTGCTGCCAAATGTCAGAAAGACCATCACTATCTATATCAACCGCAAACGCACACGTCCCCCAAAATGCCCAAACAGATAATGATAAAGTCCTCAAATGGTAGCTGGGATAAAAATTAAACGACTGGGGAGTATGCGTTGATAATCGGAAACAATAACGGAGACGGATGCAACTTGGTAGCGCAACACCGGCTTGATTTAAGAACATATCACTTTATGTCGCGTATTCTAGCGTTTTTCTTGTTCTGGAATTGAGAAGGCTTTAAACTTGCAATACCTTACCTTTAGTCAGCTCTGAGAAATCCGATTTCTTGGGGAAATATTACCGAATAATTCAATTTGTATTTTCGTTCAGTCCTCTCTCTGATGAGTGGTAGGGGTAAGCGAAAAATGAGTCGATTCCGAAGAGATCCTTCAAGATGTGGTGGTAGGCGAACTCTTTGCCATTGTCGTAAATTGCGGTCTTGATCACGCCCTTATAGTCTTTAGGAAGACCATAAATGGCTACCCCTGCGTCATCAGCCTGTTTGCTCGGGGAGAGCACCATCGAACTCTTCACCAAGCACCATTCCTAACGGAGCAAATTCCACGCACACACGAGAGCCTTCACGCCTGCCATCTCGATCGATGGGTCAACCCCGACCCCCCAGAGAATACGCCCGTCGTCATGACGGAGCTGCACATACGCCGCCGCATCAGAACTCGAACCTCCACGCACCGCGTGCGAGCGGTAATCGGTTAAAGTGAAATCCTTCAGCCCGCCTCCCTCGAGCGCCTGCACGTAGGCATTGATGGGGCCGTTTCCAATTCCCTCCAGGGTCCGCGACTTGCCACCTACTTCGACCTGAGCCTTGCAAGAAACCTCTCCGCGTCCGGCAGCATGGTGGTCCAACACGTAATCCACGAGATTCATCTCGGATGACACATTGGCAAACTCTTCCAGGAACACCTTCCCGACCTCCTCCGCCGAAAGCTCCTTACCCCGTTCGTCCGCCAAATCATAAACGCGCTTCCCAACCTGGGGATGCATTGTCTTGGGTAAATCAAAGCCGTGCTCTTGATCGAGAATGTAGGCCACCCCGCCTTTCCCGGACTGCGAATTGATTCGGACGATCGCTTCGTAACTCCGACCAATATCGTGGGGGTCAATTGTCAGGTAAGGCACGCCCCAATTTCCAGCCTCTTCTTTTTTCCGCCGATCGAGACCTTTCTTAATCGCATCCTGATGACTTCCCGAGAAAGCCGTGAACACTAGCTCCCCGGCATAAGGCTGACGATCAGGAACGGTCATGCGGGTGGTCCGCTCATACACTTCGCGCATCCGCGAAAGATTCGAAAAATCCAAACCCGTCTCGATACCATGACTATTCATATTTAACGACACGATTACGATATCGAGATTCCCCGTCCGCTCGCCACAGCCGAATAAAGTTCCCTCCACCCGATCCGCACCAGCCATCAGGCCCAGCTCTGTCGCAGCAACGCCCGTCCCACGATCATTATGTGTATGCAGGGAAATAATCACCGAATCCCGCGCCGAGATATTACGACACATCCACTCGATCTGATCGGCATGCACATTGGGAGTAGTCCACTCCACCGTTGCAGGGAGATTCAAAATCATCTTCTTCTCCGGAGTTGGTTTCCACACCGCTATCACGCCCTCGCAACACTCAAGTGCGAAGTCCAATTCGGTATCGGAAAAACTCTCGGGCGAATATTGTAGCACGATTTCAGTCTCAGGAATCGTCGCCACTAATTCCTTCACCACCTTCGCACCCTCCACCGCAATCGCCTTGATGTCCTCACGGGAGGCATCGTGGAAAGTCACCCGACGCTGCAGCGTGCTGGTGGAATTATAAATGTGCACGATGACACGACGAGCTCCCTTGATGGCCTCGAAAGTCCGCTCGATCAAATGACGGCGCGTCTGCACCAAGACCTGCACCGTAACGTTGTCAGGAATGCGGTCTTCCTCAATCAAGCGACGCATGAAGGAAAACTCGGTGTCGCTCGCCGAGGGAAAGCCAATCTCGATCTCCTTGAATCCAACCTCCACTAACAGATCGAACATCTCCAGTTTTTCCTCAACACTCATCGGAATAGGCAGTGCCTGGTTGCCATCCCGTAAGTCGACGGAACACCAAATCGGAGCTGCGTCGATAGTGCGATCCGGCCAGGTCCGGTCGGATAATTCGACGGCCGGAAAGGGACGGTATTTGGATATGGTTTCAGTTTTCATCGTCTTGGAGAGATGGAGTTGAATGAGGGGGTGATCCTGATTCTAAGTCTTCTGATCCTCGGATCGGTGGGGTTCCGCACTCAACGCAGTCCCGGAAAGTTGGCCCAAGAACAAAAAGCGACATCAGACTTTAGAATCCGAGTCGCAAACCTAAAAGAAGGGCCAATACTTTCTTCACAGGCCGAAGAAAACGCATCGCGCCGCCTTTGTCAATTCACCTCCACCGATTTCCTTCCTTTGCTTCAACTCCACCGCTCCTGACCCACAGCAGCCAAAAAAACCGGGAGACAATGGGATAGGAAACGCTGCTGCTCGGCGGCTGTTGATTTGGCAAAGATCGAATTAACTCTTTCGAATCAAAGGAAAGACAGCTTCCCGTCACTCCGTAGCTTGACCCTTATGATTTCACGCGCACTCAGCCTTATCCTGATCTTCACCTTCCCGGTTCTCGCTCAGGGCTCCAAGGAAGACTACCAACGCGCCGACGACCTCGGAAAACGCTTCTCCGGAAAAGTCTTCCGCGACCGTGTTGATCCCAAGTGGGTCAAGGGCACCAAAAAATTCTGGTATCGCGTCCGCACCGGGCCCAAGTCCGAAAAATATGTCCTCATCGATTCTACCACCGGCGCCCGCAAGGAAGCAGACAAGCTCGACCGACTCCTCCCCAAGAAAAATAAGCCCTCCACGAATGGCTCGACCGTCATAGTACTTCCCGCCCCACGCACTCACAAATCCTCTGGCGACTCCACCACCATCACCTTTCTAAATAAAACCAAACAGCCGGTGCAATTCCTCTGGCTAGGCAATCTCAACAGCCCGACGCCCTACGGAAAAGCGGAACCTGAAAAGCAAATCGACCAGCATACTTATGCCGGTCACGTCTGGATCGCCAAAGGACCAAAAAACAAAACCCTTGGCGTCTTTGAAGCCACCGCCAAGCCGGGCCTCGCCGTAATCGATGGTTCCTGGAAACCGTCAAAAGAAAAAAAGGATCATCCCAAACGTCGCAAAAAAAGCGAGACCCCGCCCGACGGAAAATGGCGCGCCGTAATTTCAAATTACAATCTCACTCTCACCAATCTCGAAACAAATAAAACCATCTCCCTCTCCAAATCCGGCACCAAAGACAATCCCTTCACCGGCCAAATCTATTGGTCGCCTGACCGTAGTAAAATCGTCGCCATCCAGCGTAAAAATGCAGACAAGCGGAGGGTTCATATCGTGGAATCCTCCCCCAAAGACCAAGCGCAACCCAAACTCAAAACCATCACCTACGTCAAACCCGGTGACACCATCGACCACCCCCGCCCACACCTCTTCGATCTTAGCACCCAAAAAGAAATTCCCCTCAACAACGAGCTCTTCAAGAATCCCTGGAGCCTCTCGGATTTTAACTGGGATTCCGACTCCTCGCAATTCACCTTCCTCTACAACCAGCGCGGACATCAGGTCCTCCGCGTCGTCGCCATCAATGCGAAATCCGGCAAGGCCTCCTCGCTCATCGCCGAGACCCCGGAGACTTTCGTCTGCTACTCCCGAAAAAAATACTACCATCGGCTTGAGGAAACCAAGGAAATCATCTGGATGTCCGAACGCGACGGATGGAATCATCTCTACCTCTTCAACAGTAAAACCGGCTCGCCCAAAAACCAAATCACCAAAGGCAAATGGGTCGTCCACAAAGTCGATCGTATCGACCACGAAAAGCGCCAGATCTGGTTTCAACTCGGAGGGATTTATCCCAATCAGGATCCTTACCACGTCCACTTCGCCCGTATTAATTTCGACGGTACTAATCTGGTAAAACTAACGGCAGGCGACGGGACTCACAATATTGACTACTCGCCCGATGGAAAATTTTTCATCGACACCTACTCCCGCGTCGACCTCCCGCCCGTCACCGAACTGCGACGCACCAAAGACGGCTCGCTAGTCACCGTCCTCGAAAAGGCTGATCATTCAGCTCTCAAAAAGGCTGGTTGGAAAACCCCCGAACGCTTCGTCGCCAAAGGCCGTGATGGCAAAACAGACATCCACGGCATCATCCGCCGCCCGAGCAATTTTGACCCCAGGAAAAGATATCCTGTCATCGAACAAATCTACGCTGGACCTCACGATGCGCACGTCCCTAAACGGTTCTCCTCACGCGGCCACGCGATTGCGGAACTTGGGTTCATCGTGGTGCAAATCGACGGTATGGGCACCTCGCTCCGCTCGAAAGCCTTCCACGACGTCTGTTGGCAAAACATCGGCGACGCCGGCTTCCCCGACCGCGTTCTTTGGATCAAAGCCGCAGGGAAAGACCGTCCCTGGATGGACCTTAGCCGGGTTGGGATTTACGGAGGCTCCGCCGGAGGACAGAACGCCATGCGCGCCCTCATTACACACCACGATTTTTATAAAATCGCTGTCGCCGACTGCGGTTGCCACGACAATGCCATGGACAAGATATGGTGGAATGAACAATGGATGGGCTATCCACTCGGGGAACACTACAAAGCCTCCTCCAACACCGCCCAGGCCCACCGCATGGAAGGAAAGCTTCTCCTCATCGTCGGCGAACTCGATACCAACGTCGATCCCGCCTCCACGATGCAAGTCGTCAACGCCCTCGTCAAAGCCGACAAAGACTTCGACCTCCTCGTCATCCCTGGCGCCGGTCACGGAGCCGCCGGGACGAAATACGGCCGCCGCCGCCAGAAAGACTACTTCGTCAGACACCTCCTTGGCGTCGAGCCGAGGCACTAGAATTTCATTTTACCTGAAAGATTCGCTCGCACTTCGGTATTACGGCACCTTTCCAGTTCTTCTCGACCCCGGGAGCATCGAACCACCCGGACGGGAACTCTTCCCCCTATGCCTTCATCGCCCCTATCTCGCCCGTACTATCCGCGAAGCGCTCTTTCTCAACTCCCATCATCTTAGCCTGGGTCAACCAGAGATTCGCCAACGGCGTGCCCTCGGGCATATTAATGTGTTGCCCGCTCTTGGTCTCTTTCCCGCCACCGGCAACAATGATCGGGAGGTCATTATACTGATGAGTCGAGCCATCGCCCAAGCCCGAGCCATAAGTGAAGAGCGTATTGTCGAGCAAGGTCGACCCATCCGCTTCCCCAACACTCTTCATCCTTTCCAAAAGATAAACGTATTGCTCCATGTGAAAGCGATCTACTTGGAGAAGATCATCAATCATCTTCGTTTGATTGTGTGACATACCGTGGTGACTCCGCGGCTTGTCAAACAAACCTTCAAACTTATAAGGCGTATCCCATCGCTCCGGCCCGACCATGAAGGTCGTCACATTGGTCAGCCCCGTCTGCAAAGCCACCACCATGAGATCGCCCATGAGTCGAATATACTCACCACGTGGCAAATACGCTTCGGGCGGCTCATCGAATTTCACTTTCGACAGCTCAACCTTCATTTGTTCAAGACGATCCATCTGCACTTCAATGGCACGGATGGAATCAAAGTATTCCGCAAACTTTTGCCCGTCCTCATATCCCAGGTCCCGCTTCAAGGAGTGCGCGTCTTCCAACACGAGATCGGTGACATCACGATACTTGTCAATCTCCCGAGTTGAAAACAAACGGTGATACATCTTGCGAGGATCACGAATCGACGGCGCGAGATGCCCGGTCCCATACCAAGAAATATTGTCAAAGTAGATCGACTCCTTGTTGTCCTTGTGGCTGTTGCAACTGAACTCAAGAGTCGAAAAGGGCGTCTTTGTCCCCACCACATCAGCCACCAAATGATCGAGCGTCCGGTCCAATGGCCACGCCGTCCCTTTGATCGTGTAAGGCGGGGCGCTACTCAGGTAACAGGAGGCACATTGCGCGTGAACATCTGTCCCTTGTTGAAAGGTCCGGTCCATTCCGGTGATGAGGTTGATCTCGGACTTGAACCGCTCCAGCGGCTGCATCGTCGGAGTGAGCTGCTCCAATTTCTTGACGGAATAATTCGGATCCTGCTTTCCGAGAGATCTCCCCAACTGCCCCAGATTTCCCTTCGGAATGACATCATCTGCTTCGCCCGGGAAAAACCCCCGCCGCACCACACCAATCGGGACATAGAAATGCGCCATGCGCTTCGCTACTCGGGAAGCCGCCGCAGGAGCCGCAATACTCTCCAACCATGGCAAGGCCAGAGCCGCGCCACCAATTCCACGCAGAAAATCCCGTCGTGTATTCCCTCTCATAATTTATTTCCTCTTGGGGTTCATCTTACTCAAAAACGGCTCGCTCGTCACGATTTCTCTCAAAAGCGTTTGTATCCGGTAACCGTCCTTCGCGGTCACTTCCGAGATCTTATCCAGGGCCATTCCATCCGTGACCCCCAACTCGCGCCCCAAACTGAATGCCAACAAATGCCCCGCCAGCCCCCGGGTAAAGCGATCTTTCTCAGCGAGAACGGCATCCTTAAATTCCACCACGTTGGAAAAGGTATGCTTCCTGAAAAGAACTCCCTCCATATCGACCTTACGGCCATTCTCATACTTCTCCCGCCATTGCCCCACGGCATCGTAGTTCTCCAGTGCAAAGCCCAGTGGATCGATCTGTTCATGACACCCCCGACAATCCGCCCGTTCCCGGTGCATTGCCAAACGCTCCCGCAAGGTCAGGTGTTCTTCACCGTCTTTCGGCTCCTCGCCGAGCGGAGGCACGTCAGCCGGCGGTGGCTCGGGCGGATTATTGAAAATCACTCCCGCGATCCACGCCCCGCGCGTAATAGGTTGGGTCCTCTCCGGACCCGAAGTCATCGTCATCACGGCGGCATTGGTAATGACTCCACCGGTTCGACGGTCAGTGACAGGAACACGATCAAAACTCAACACACCAACTCCGCCCCGCTTCTTTTTAGCGACCTCACCCAACTCGCCATAGGACTCTTCGAGATGGCCTGATCGATAGGTGAAGTCCGGATCAATCAACTGCGTGATCGCCTGGTTCTCGATCAAGACGGTCTCGAATAAAAGCAAGGGCTCCAGCATCATGTGCATGCTGTCGCGATACCTGCTGAAGTAAAACTTCGGGAACTTCTTGAGGTCCGGCACCGAGGAAATAATCCGCTCCAATTGCAGCCACTGCGATGGAAAGCTATCGCAAAATCGCTTCACCTTCCGGTCCTTCAACATTCTGGTGACCTGTCCCGAGAGAACATCTTCCCTCATCAACTCGCCAGACTTCGCCAGCGCGAGCAATTCTCCATCCGGCAGGCTTCCCCAGAGGAAAAAAGACAAACGCGAGGCCAGGTCATAGCCGTCCACCTTCCGGCTTCCTTCGCTCGCGCCATCGTAGAGATACAAAAACTTCGGCGAGGAAATCACCGCCGACGAAATCATCTTCATCGCCTGGGTGTAGTCCAACCCCTTCTTCATCTGACCCACGACATAACCCGCATACCGATCCAACAGCTCTGAAGTCACCGGGCGGCGAAAGGCTTTGGTCAAAAATTTCTCCAATCTCGGCCGCACCAACGCTTCGGGATTTGTCTCTTTGGGAGGGAGCAAGAAAAACTCCTTCCATATCCCCACCCGCCTCGGACCGAAGTCCTTACTCTCGACAATGGATTGACCCAACTTCAAAAAAGACTCCATTAAGAGCGGAGAAAGCGAAAGGTGATCCGCTTGATTATCATAACCATGCTCTGCTCTCAGATCCTGTGGAAAAGCGGCCACTCCCGCCAGCCGTGGCTCGATCATTTGGGACTTCCCGAGCGGACGGCTTCCCACCGTCACCCGGTCCGCCATCTTCCCAGTCTCCGGTTTGAAGTATCCCTTGTGGTCCCGCATCATGCGCTCCGGCAGCGTGAAGACATTACATTTCAGGCCAAACAAATCCGTCACCGCATTGTTATACTGAAAGCGGTTCATCCGCCGAATCGGAGATTGGAGATACTCCTTCTTTCCCGCCACCGATTGATGGAGCAAGTCCTCCAGATCTCCCAAAAACTTCTTCCGAGCCTCTGGCTCCAGCTGCGGTTCATCTTCCGGCGGCATTTCCTCAAAATCGATTGCCTCCACAATACTCTCCAGCAACTTCGGCTGCGCCTTCAGCTCCTCCAAACTCCCAATCTCCAACAAATTCACCTTCCCCTTAACCTTCCCGTCCTTGCCATGACAGGAAATACAGTTCTCCTGAAATACTCCCAGCACATCCTCGGCAGCCTGAATACCCCCAATAAAAGCCAGAACCAGAAAAATCCCAAAAGCGTTCCGGACCATTTTTCCAATCCTATTCATTTTCACCAAACAATACAAGCCCTGAGACTACGGCGGCTCTCTTGCTTTTCATTCAAGGCCAATAAAAGAAGTTTAGCCTATGACCGCATCATTTACTAACCCCC
>MDTC01250494.1_pt1 | contig 15893 bp, 11 predicted proteins | sample 811181 | NCBI WGS metagenome assembly MDTC01 (sample SAMN05326644, study PRJNA326480) | marine metagenome | isolation source: seawater | place: Pacific Ocean: North | collected 2011
CGCCACTCCCCCGCCCGCAGCAACGCGATGACCGCCCCGCCACTCCCCCGCCCGCAGCAACGCGATGACCGGCCCGCCACTCCCCTGCCCGCAGCAACGCGATGACCGCGCCCCTGCCCGCTACCCTTCCTTGTCCACCACGATCTTCACCACACCATGCTGGAGCTTGCCCCGGCCGATCCGGCCGTAGGTCCAGGTGTCGGTGTCATCGGGTCCCACGTCGGCCACCCGCTTCTTGAGCGGGTAGCTCTCGATGATGTCGGGGTTGCAGCGGAACGCGTCTGGAGGGGCGACGCTGTCGAGGTCGGGGATGCGCACACCGTAGCGGCCGTCCTCGGTCTTGAACGTGTGACCCTTGAGCAAGCGGACCACGCGCCAGGTCTGGTCCTCCCAGTCGTCCTGCAGCGTGGTGCGCAGAATGACGCGCATGCCGTAGTACGGCCCCAGGATGGCCATCGAGCGGATCTTGCTTCCGTCGAGGTCGGCCCCCTGGCGGCCACTGGGAAAGATCCGCGTCTCGAAACGATCTCCGGAGTAGTTGACACCGCTGTAGCCGACGATGTCTACGCGACTGTTCTCCGCGATCTCCCACTTCATCCCTGCTCCCGGTTCGTGCTCGCAGCGGTGGTGCCCCGAGCGGGCGCGCAGCATACACCGCCCGCCCCGCTCGGGCGTCGAGGTCGACATGGATCCCCAGATTGACAGCATCGTGGTCCCCCTTCCGGAAGAAGCTCCCGTGCAGGAGGAGGTCCTCCCGGCGCAGCTGGTGGGCGCCGGCCGGTACCGCCTGACCGCGGCCCCCTTCGTCGCCTACGACGTGGCCTGCGGTGACCTCGTGCGCTGCGAGCCCGACGCGGACGGTCGCCCCGTGCTGCAGGAGGTCCTCGAGCGTGGCGGCCACCTCACCGCGCGCCTGCTCCTCGACGGCGACCTCGACCTCATGGGCCGCATGAAGGTCCTCCTCGGGCTGAAGGAGCTGGGGGCGCGCGCGGAGGATCCGCGGGGTCGCTACTACGCCCTGGATCTCGGCCCCGATACCGATGTAGACGGCGTCCTCGACCTGCTCGAGACCCACGCGGAGGCCGGCCGCCTCGAGTACGAGGTCGTGGAGCCGGAGTAGCCGCACCGCGCGGTGAACGTCAGCGCAGGTCTCGCGCGCGTTGCAGCTTTCGAGCCAGACTTCTCGGAACCTCTTGACGCGTCCAGATCCTGTGCGTACAATGTACATGTTCTGCTGGATGCCCCCCACCGAGTGAGGTGCGCGTCGCGGAGCACGTCGTCGTCAGCCGCCAGCCAAGGAGGAACCCATTTCTGCCCGATTCGATCTCGGTCGCGAACTCAGACTCTACACGCCCGCTCCGACGCAGGAGACGCCGCCTCCCCAGGCGCCTGCCGCGAAGCCCGCAGGCAAGCCACGCCCACAGAGCCTGAAGGGCCGAGACCTCGCCAAGCCGCCCGCCGCGGCCCAGGCCAGCACGGCGGAGAAGGCCGCGCAGACCACCACGGACACCAAGGCAAAGGCCAAGGCGTCCGCTTCGACCACCACCACCAAGGAGAGCCCTGTGCCGACCCCGACCGCGATGGAAGTCCGCCCCCACGATGATGGCTGGATGCTGCAGATCCCCGGCATCAAGGAGCCCGCCTGGGTGGTGAGCACCAAGGCCAAGGCGGTCGCCGCCGCGAAGGACGCCGCCAGCTACCACGGCGCCACGCTCTCCGTGTTCACCAAGGCCGGCAAGCTGCAGAAGCAGATCCCCGCCTAGGAACGCGTGGCCAGGCCGGTGGGCATCCAGCGCCCGTCCGGCCGCCTGGCCTACTTCGCCGGTGCCGCCACGTCCGCGGTGCCGGCCGCGAGCACGGTCCAGCCGTCCGAGAGGCTGACCGGCTCGCCCTCACGCAGGATGAGGGTGTCGCGCTTGAGCACGTGCACCCGCTCTGGATCGTCGGTCAGGAGTGGGAGCAGCTCGCGCAGCTTGCCCGGCTTGTCGTCGACGGTGACCAGCTCGACGTCGATGCCCGGCACCTCGCCCTCCCGCACCGTCAGACGGCGGATCATCGGTCGGATGTCCACGTCCCGCCACACGATCGCGCGCTTGCCCTTGCGCCCGCGACCACCCCGCGCCTTCGACCGGGTCTTGCCCCGCCGCCGGATCACCACCTCGTCCGCCTCCAGGATCGCCCGCACCTTGCGCGCGAGCGCATCCGCGTCCTCATGGGGGAAGAACGCCGAGAACACCAGGCCGTGCGCCTGGGACATCAGGGCCTCGGCCCGCAGCTCCACCTCGGTGACGCCGAGCACGGAGAACGCCTCTGGCACGACCGCGTTGAGCCGGTCCAGCAGGTCCCTGGGCTCGACGCGCTCCACCAGGGTGACGTCCATGTAGTCGCCGATGGTCTCCTGATTGGCGGGCGTCGCATGCGCGAACGCCACCTTGGGGTGCGGATGGAAGCCCTGGGTGTAGGCGATCGGCGCCCCGGCCCGGCGCAGCGAGCGGATCCAGGCGTTCATGGCCTCGAGGTGGGACAGGAAGCGGCCGTTGCCGGTGCGGGCGACCCGGAAGACCAGGCGCTGGACCGGATCGGGCTCGACCACCTCGGGCAGATCGGCGCGGACGAAGCTCTGCTCCTCCTTGCGACCCTCGATCTGGTTGCGGAGCATGTGGGCGCACAGCTCGCGCTCCTCGTCGATGACGCCACAGCGGTTGCAGCGCTTGTGGCGGCAGTCCTGGGCGTGCTTGAGCTCGGTCGCCCGGTTCCAGTCGTCGAGGAACCAGTCCTTGGGGATCAGCACGTCGATGTGGTCCCAGGGCAGACGCTCGCCGGGATCGCGCTCGCGAAGCGCATCTTCGACGTCGTAGCCCAGCTCGTCGACGGCCTGCATCCACAGGTCGAAGCGCAGGTGCTCGCGCCAGGCGTCGAAGCGACAGCCCTTCTTCCAGGCCAGCTCGATGAGGTCGCCCGCGCGACGATCGGCACGGGACACCAGCCCCTCGAGGAAGGTCTCCTCGGGGTCGTGGCGGCCGAACTTGATGGCGCGGTGGCCCTTGAGCGCCTTCTCCAGGACGTCCTGCTTGTGCTGGGTCTCCTGAAGGCCGATCTGGCGGGACCACTGGAAGGGCGTGAACGGCTTGGGCACGAAGGTCGACACGCCCATGTTGACCTTGGCGCGAGGGTTCGCCTCCTTGCCCTGATCCACGGTGCGGATGCAGAGGTCGGCGATGGCCTCGATGTCGTCGTCGCGCTCGGTGGGCAGGCCGATCATGAAGTAGAGCTTGACGTGACCCCAGCCCTTCTCGAAGGCGCCGCGGGACATCGACAGCAGCTCCTCGTCCGGGATCCACTTGTTGATCACCGAGCGCAGGCGCGGGCTGGCCGCCTCGGGGGCGAACGTGATGCCGGTGCGGCGCTCGCCGGCGGCCATGTCCGACAGATCGACCGAGTAGCTGTCCAGGCGCAGGCTCGGCAACGAGACCGCAAAGCGCTGATCCCGCGCCTTCTTCGCCGTGTTCTCGACCAGCTGGCGCACGCGGCTGTAGTCGCAGGTGGACAGGCTGACGAGGCTGACCTCCTCGTAGCCGGTGGTGGCGAGGGTCCGATCGAGCAGCTCGTCGACCTTGTCGAGGCTGCGCTCGCGGACGGGGCGCGTGGTCATGCCCGCCTGGCAGAAGCGGCAGCCCTGGGTGCAGCCGCGCAGGACCTCCAGGCTGATCCGGTCGTGGACCTGCTGGGTGAACGGCACGATGTAGTCGACGGGAAAGGTGCTGCCGTCAAGGTCGCGGGTGATGCGCTTGCGGATCTTCGGCGCGTCGAGCGCGGGCACGATCCGGCCGTCGTCCAGGGTCTCGAACGGGTAGAGCGCCGGCACGTACACGCCCTCGAGCATGGCGAGTGCGGCGAGCTTGTCCTTGCGCGACCGGCCCTTGAGGCGGCGGAGCACGGTGGCGATCTCGCCGATGGCGTCCTCGCCGTCGCCCATGACGAAGAAGTCGATGAACGGCGCGAGCGGCTCGGGGTTGAACACCGCGGGCCCGCCGGCGAACGTCAGCGGGTGGTGATCCTCGCGATCGGCGGTTCGAAGCGGCATGCCGGCGAGATCGAGGATGTTGAGGATGTTGGTGAAGGTCAGCTCGGACTGCAGGGTGAAGCCGAGGCCGTCGAACTGATCGAGGCTGTCGTGGGACTCCAGCGCGAACAGCGGCAGATCCCGCTCCCGAAGCTCCTTCTCCATGTCCGGCGCGGGCGCGTAGACCCGCTCGCACCAGGCCCAGGGCAGCTGGTTGATCACGGCGTACAGGATGTGCACGCCGAGGTTGCCCAGGCCGAGGTCGTAGAGGTCGGGGAAGGCGAGCGCCAGGCGCACCTCGACCGTCGAGGCGTCCTTGTGGACGGCGTTGACCTCGTTGCCCACGTAGCGGCTGGGCTTGTCCACCCGAGGCAGGATGTCCTGCTCGAGCACGGCGGTGAGGTTCATGGCGGCTCCTGTAGGCACAAGACCGCGGGCGTATCGCGGTCCCCTGCCCTCGCGCCATGAATCCACCGGGTCGCTGGCGCCGGGATCGCGCAGTTCACACAGGACCCGTTACGGACCCCCGTGATGCCGCCTCTGTCCCGCGCGCTGTCCCTGTTGTCGGTGGTCGCCAGCGGCCTCGTGCTCGCCTGTGCCCACCGCGCGCCCATGGCCTCGCCCGACCCCGACGGTGCGCGCGCCTACCGGATCGGCGTGCTCACCGCCAACGGCGACAACGTCGCGACCAGCATCACCACGCTGCGGGTCGTGCCCCGCGGCGAGCGGATCTTCGCGTTTGTCACCGAGCACACCGAGGGCTCCTGGGAGGGCGGCGCCGCCGCGATGACCTACGACTCGAGCCGGCCCAAGGCGAGCGATCCCTGGCCCATCACCCTGCAGCACGCGGTCGCCTCGGTGCCTGCCCCGCTACGCCTCGACGAGGCCGGCAAGCCCGAGACCTTCGAGCAGGTCGACGCCTGGACCCGCGCCGCCCACGCCGCCATCGACGCCACGGAGCTGCCACCCCAGGCGCGCCTGTCCGCCGAGGCGCTGGTCGATCCGCAGGGCGTGCTGCGCGACCTCGCCCGCAACTTCCCGGGCACCCCCGCCGACGACGGATCCTGGGTCCGGGAGGAGATCATCGCCGGGGTGCACGCGCGCCGGGTCGAGACCTGCGAGGCCGTCCGTGCGGGCAAGGTGTCGACCTGGACCTGCGAGGGCACCGTCGAGGGACCGACCGAGGGCGCGGCGCGGATCATCGGGAGCAGCCAGACCTCGCTCACCGTCGACGGCTCCGGGCTGGTCGAGCTGGAGGTGACCTACGACGGCACGCTGGTGCTGCTGTCGTCCGACGGCAAGCGGGCCCTCGATCGCCCCATCGCCGGAAAGCGCAAGGTCATCCGGCAATAGTCAGCGCTCAGACTCCCCGAGTTCCATGCTCCGGCGGAGCAGGCGCAGGGCGAGGCGCACGTCGTTGCTGATCGCCGCCGGGGGCTGGACCAGGGCCTCGCCCTTGCGGGTCGGGGTGGTCGCGGCCTTGAAGCGGGCGCGGGCCTGCTTGCGCGAGGGCGCGTGACCGGCGCGGGCGCGGGCCAGATCGAGGTGGCCTCGGTGGACCTCGAGCGCAGCCTGACCCAGGGGATCGGCGGCGGCCTCGAGGTGGGCGCGGGCATGCTCGAACGACCCGTCGGCCTCGGCGGTCTGGCCGAGATCGGCGTGCAGGGCGCCCAGGCGGGCGTGCACCAGGCCAGCGAAGCGCCGGTCGCCGCAGGACTCGAGCAGGCCGATGGCGCCGAGGTAGGACGCGCGGGCGTCCTCGGAGCGGCCCTGTTCGTGCTGGAGCGCGCCGAGCACGCCCTGGAAGACGCCGATCCACCGGGTGGCGCCGGCCTCGATGAGCGCGCGCAGGACGGAGTCGTAGGCGTCCTCCGCCTCCCGGCCCCGGCCCTCGTGGTGGCGCATGCGACCGACGTTTCCGTCGATCAGCGCGACCTCGACCGCATCGCCGACGTCCGCCGCGCACTCTCGGGCCTGGGCGAAGCTGGACTCCGCCTCCTCGGCCTGCCGGAGATCGAGGGCCAGGCTGCCCATGCGGGCGAGCAGCTTGCCCTGCCGCGGCCGGTCGCCCAGCATCCGAGCCAGCTCCAAGGCCTGCTCGTAGCGGGCGCGACCTCCGCTCGGGTTGCCCTGCTGGCGGGCCAGATCGCCGAGTGCTGTGAGCGCGTCCGCCTGCATCCAGGGGTCGCCCCGGCGCTGGGCCGCAGAGAGGGTGGCGTCGAGGCACTCCTGGGCCAGCTCCAGCTCCCCCGCCTGCAGGCGCACCATCGCCGAGCGAAAGGCCACCTTGGAGGCGTGGGGGTGGTCGGGTCGGGCACGGAAGTACTCGTGGGCGGACAGCAGGGCGGCGCGACCGTCCTCGATCTGGCCCAGCTCGCACAGGACCCAGCCATTGAGCGCGCCGACCCACTGCTTGAGGTCTTCGTGGTCCGGGGCACGCAGGGCGCCCAGGGCGTCGGTGACCGCCTGGGCGGCGTCCGAGAGCCGACCGCGCTGCAGGAGCGCCTCGACCAGGGCCGCGCGGATGGGCACCTGCAGGGCGCCCTTCACGGTCCGCCCGCTGCCTACCGCCTTCTCGATGACGTCGAGGTGCAGGTCGAACGGCCCGTGGGTGCCCAACACCGGGTCGAGCGCCAGGGCCGCCTGCATGGCCTGGGTCGGGTTCTTGGCCAGGACCCGCTCGTGCACGACGAGCAGGTTGTCCAGCTCGAGCTCCAGGGTCGCCAGCGCGCTCACGGCGTCGGCCGTGCGCAGGCGCGCCAGCTGCTGGTCAGCGAGGTCGAGGTAGTAGCGCGCATGGCGGGCCTCGACCGTGGGGCGCATGCCGCTCTTCGCGAGCTTCACCGCCGCGAACTCTCGGACGGCATCGTAGAGGTTCCAGCGGATGGCGCCAGGCACGGTCGGTGACTCGTAGGTGAGCACCAGGGACTTGTCGCGCAGGGACTTCAGGACCTGGAAGGGCTGGGGTGCCTGGCGGTAGCGGGTGAGGTCGACGACGCTCTGCACGGCCTCGGGGGTGAAGCCGCCCCGGTAGGTCGCGCAGCTGATCAGCGCCTCCTGCTCGTAGGGTGCCAGCAGGTCCCAGGCGCTCTGCATGACCCGCTGGAGCGAGGCATGGCGCGGGTTGACCTCGGCGTCGACGCCCTCGAGTGCAGCGTGGCCGTCCTGCAGGCGCTTCGCGATGCCCTCGACCGTGAGCAGGCTGATCCATGCCGCCGCCAGCTCGACCGCGAGCGGCACGCACTGCACCTGCTCGAGCACGCTCGCGAGGTGGGGATCGCCCTTCTCGATGTGCACGTCGGGACGTAGATCGCCGGCCCGGGTGCGAAACAGCTCCTCGGCGTGATCGCTGTCGAGCGGCGTGACCTCGACGACCGCCTCCCCCGAGACCTCGAGCCGGTGCCGGGAGGTGACCAGCATGCGCAGCCGAGGCGCCTTGCGGGCCCACAGCGCGACCGTGTACTCGGCGTAGCGCTGGACCTGCTCGTAGTTGTCGAGGATCAAGAGGCAGCGACCGCGTGCGGCCAGGGCCGAGCCGATCTGCTGGGTCGCCTGCATCGAGCGGGAGCGCAGGGAGATCCCCAGCGCCCGGGCGACCGCGTGGCAGATGCCGTCGATGGAGCGCGCCTCGGCGAGGTCGCAGAACCACACCCCGCCGCCGGACGCGTACTCGTGCACGTGCAGGCCGCCGTAGCGGACCGCGAGCCGGGTCTTGCCCATGCCGCCGTGTCCCTTGAGCACGACCACCTTGCGACCCTTCTGGAAGAAGCGATCGACCGCGTCGAGCAGGCGCTCCCGGCCGACGAAGAGTCCAGGATCTCCCGGCAGGTTGGTCCGGAGTTGCAGGCCGGTGGCGACCGCGGGGAAGGCCCGGTTGGCGAGGTTCCACGGCAGGAGCTGGAACAGTGCCGCGGCCTCTTCCCGCCCGGCGAAGCGGTGCATGCCCAGATCGGTCACGTCCGCATCGAGCAGCTGGGCGCCGGCCTCCTCGACCGCCGCCCACGCGGCCGCGGTCAGCACGATCTGCCCGCCGTGCACGGCGCCGACCACCTGCTCGACCCAGGCCACCTCCGGCCCTTCGTACTCGGTGCGCTCGGTCCGCGCGTCGTGCACCGCCTCGGGCTCGCCGCTGTGCACGGCCATTCCGATCCGCAGCCCCCGCGCGATGAGGTTGTCCTCCCGATCGCGCTCCTCCTGGGCCTCGGGGCAGGCGAGCAGGGCCTGGGGCCACTCGGCGCGGAGCAGGGCCTCCTGGGCATCCAGACACCAGCGCGCGGCGGACAGGGAATCGCCGAACGCGAGCAGCATGCCGTCACCGTCAGACGTGACCTCGTATCCGTGGTGATCGACGAGCAGTCGCTTGAGCAGCGCCGACGCCAGCCGCAGGCCGGAGCTCGTCGCCTCGGGATCCCGGTCCCAGAGCGCACGTCCGCCGGAGACGCGGGTGGCGACCAGCGCGATGCGCCCGGTGGGTGCGGGGACGGGCGGACGAGCGATGGTGAGGGCGGCAGAGATGCCAGCCGACATGAAGGACCCCCTGATGCGGACCGGACCGTGACATAGGAGGGAGTCGGATCGTCTAGGGTCGAGTAAAAGACCCTCTGGAGGACCCCCATGCGCATGCTCGCCCTGTCGGCCCTGCTGCTGCTCTCCTGTGACGGCGCCAGCGACACGGAGACCCAGGACTCGGACACCGGCTCCACCGTGTGTCAGGACAACCCGGACGCGAGCGTGCCCGAGGACTACCGCTGCCTGTGGGAGATCAACTACAGCGGGTGCACCACCTCGCGCGGCGGTGAAGGCAAGCAGGTCTACTACCTGATGGAGGGCCAGGTGGACGCGTCGGGCAACATCAGCGGCGAGTCGCGGATCTGGTGGTTCTACCCCGATGACTGGAACGCGACGGACTGCGTCGACACCGTGTCGCTGACCGGGACCCCGGTGGTCACCGACCTCGAGCGGCTGGGCTGCAGCCAGTGCGAGGAGGCGTACGAGGTCACCCGCGAGGTCACGACCGACAACTGCAACCTCGGCTACAACGTGCTCTTCAACGAGGACGAGGACGGCTACTACCAGACGCTGCTGTTCGACACGAAGACCCCTGACGGCCAGCCCCAGGAGGACGGGAACATCCTGGTCTTCCACCGTGAGGTCAGCGACAAGGGCGAGTCGACCAAGGAGTACGCGCGCGGCACCATGACCCCGGAGGGCGCCGAGCACGGCCCGCCGTACACGTTCACCTGGTTGGGCAGCGTCTGCCGTTCTCGATAGGGCCCGCCTCCGCCCCGGAGGCTCCCCATGACCGTGGTCACCCGCTTCGCTCCCTCCCCCACCGGCTCCCTGCACGTGGGGGGCGCCCGCACCGCGCTGTACTGCCTCTTGCACGCCCGCCACCATGACGGGCGCTTCCTGCTGCGCATCGAGGACACCGACCAGGCGCGCTCCACCGACGAGAGCACCCGCGGCATCCTCCGCGACCTGCGCTGGCTGGGCCTGCTGTGGGACGAGGGGCCCGAGCAGGACCTCGGTCGCGGCCCGTACTTCCAGTCCCAGCGCCTGTCGATCTACCTGGAGCACCTGGAGCGCCTGAAGGCGTCGGGGCACGTCTACGAGGCGTGGGAGACCCGGGACGAGCTGAAGGCGATGCGCGACGCCGCCGTGGCCCGCAAGGAGGACTTCCGCTACCGCCAGCGCCCCCTGTCCGACGCGCAGATCCAGGCCTACCGCGACGAGGGTCGCACCCCGGTGCTCCGGCTGAAGGCGCCTGGCCACGACGTGCGCGTGCAGGACGAGGTCTTCGGTGTGGTGGTCGCCCCGGCGGACACGGTCGAGGACATCGTCGTGCTCAAGGACGACGGCTTCCCGACCTACCACTTCGCCGTTGTCATCGACGACGAGCTCATGGAGGTCACCCAGATCCTCCGCGGCCAGGAGCACCTGAACAACACCTTCAAGCACCTGGGCCTCATGGAGGCGCTGGGCTGGGAGCCGCCGAAGTTCGGTCACATGCCGCTGATCTTCAACCCCGACGGCACCAAGATGGGCAAGCGCGACAAGGCCAAGGCCGCCCGCGAGGCGGCCCGGGTGGCTCGCGACGCGCGCAAGGAGAGCGGCTGGGCCTGGCTCGCCGAGCTGACCGGCATCGACGAGGCGGAGCTCATCCGCTTCATGAAGAAGAAGAACGACGCCATCCCGACCGCCGAGGCGATCGCTCTGGCGCTGGACGTCGATCTGCCCATGATCGAGGTCATGGACTTCCGCAAGGCCGGCTACCTGCCCGAGGCGCTCAACAACTACCTGGCCCTGCTGGGTTGGAATCCGGGTGCCGAGCCCGACGGGACCGAGCGCGAGATCTTCACCCTCGACGAGCTGGTCGCCCGGTGGGACCTGGGGCGGGTCGGCCGGACCAACGCCAAGTTCGACGCGGACAAGCTGCGCTGGATGAACGGCGAGTACCTGCGCAGCCTGCCCGACGAGGTCATCGACCAGCACCTGGCGTCCTGGTTCGAGGTCGCCGACAGCGAGCTGCAGGACATGGACAAGGCCCGTCGGGACGCGATCCTGGCGCTGTACCGGCCCCGCGCGAACAGCTTCCGCGAGCTCGAGCGGGCGGCGCGCTGGCTGTGGGTCCGCCCGACCGCCTACGACGACAAGTCCGTCAAGAAGTGGATCCTCAAGGGCGGCGGCCTCGAGCGGCTCTCGCCGATCCGCGACGTGCTCGCCGAGGCGGAGTGGACCGAGGCCGGCCTGGAGACGGCGCTGAACGCGCTCGCGGAGGCCCAGGAGGTCGGGCTCGGCAAGATCGCCCAGCCCATCCGGGTCGCCCTGTCCGGCGCCGCCGCGACGCCCGGCCTGTTCGAGTGCCTGGTGCTGTTCGAGCGGGCGGAGGTGCTGGCGCGGATCGACGCCGCAGTGCAGGCGCTGTCAGCCTGATCCGCGGCGTCTGACGCTCACTTCGTGCAGGTGAACACCGGTCGCTGGGCGTCGTGGGATCCCCAGTAGCCGTAGTTCTCGTAGGTGCTGCCGAAGTTGTGGGTCTCGCACTCGCCGGCCTTCGCCCACGACGGGTAGGACGTGCCGCCGGCGTCGTAGCACCACATGGACATGGCGCAGCAGCTGGTGTCCCCGACCGAGACGTCGCCGAAGTCGGTCGCGAGCGCGGACAGCAGGGTCGCGTCCCAGGTGAGCGTGACCGTGCGGGCGGTCGCGGTCAGGCCCTCCGCCGAGCAGACCGACCCGTGGTCGGAGCTCGGTGCGCGGTAGTCCGCGCGCACCCAGTAGTAGCCGGCGCGGAAGCTGACCCGGGCCCCTCCGGCGACGCCCACGGTGCCGCTCGCGGCCTCGCCGGAGTCGTCGGTGCCGTCGGTCGCGGTGACGAAGCACTCCCAGTCGTCACCGCTCGAGGTCTGGGAGCTGGGGATGGTGTCGCCCGCGTGGGTCGTGGTCGACGTGCTGCCCGTCCAGGCCACCCCGTCCTTCTCCCAGCTGACGTCGTAGGTGATCCGGTCACTGTCCTTGTCGGTGGACGCAGCCGTGATGCTGCAGACCAGATCGTCCCCTTCCTTGGGAGCGGACGGGCTGATGGCGATCGTCGGTGTCGTAGGCGGCGAGTTCTGGATGGTGACGCTGTTGCTCACCAGCTCCGCGCTGTTGGTCGTGCCGTCGTTCGCCCGCGCGTACGCCAGCACCACGTCGCCCTTGCCGAACGCCGAGCCCGGCAGCGTGCTGCTCGTGAAGCTCGTGCTCGTCCCGTTCACCGTCCACCGGTAGCTGAACGTCAGCCGGTCTCCGTCCGCGTCGCTCGCCGTCGGCGCGCTCGTGATCGTCGTGTCCGTGTACGCCGTGCTCGGCGCGATCACGTGGGTCAGCATGTTCGGCGTGGCGTTCACGATCGTGATGGCGCTGGCTGCGACCGGCGTGCCCCGCACCCCCGCCGCCACCGGCGTCACGCTGACCCCGACGCTGTCGCCCTTGCTGAAGGCGTCCGACAGCGTCGCTCCCGTGCCCGCCGCAGACCCGTTCACCGTCCACGCGTACTCGTAGCTGATGCTGTCCCCGTCGGCATCGCTCGCCGAGCCCAGCGTCACCGCCAGCGTCATCGTGCGGTCCGCGGTCGACGGCGAGATGGTCGCACTCGTCAGGGTCGGCGGCGTGTCCTCGATGCTCACCGCGTCCGAGGTCACCGGTGCCCCGACCGTCTCCCCGTCGCTCGGCGTCACCGTGCAGTCGACCAGGTCGCCCTTGCTGAACGCATCACCGGTCAGCTCGGCGGTACCCACCCCGGCGTCGGTGCCGTTCACCGACCACGCGTAGCTGTACGTCGCGCTGTCCCCGTCCGGATCGCTGAAGCCCTCGGGGGCGCAGGACAGCGTCGTGTCCGTGCGCACCGGAGGCTCCGGCGTCACCGTCACCGACGTGATGCTGGGGGCCGCGTTGACCACCGTCACCGTGTCCGACTGCACCGCCTCGCCGTCGACGAAGCCATCGTTCGGGATCACCTCGACGAAGAGCTCGTCGCCCTTGGCGAAGTCGGCGCCGGTCAGCGTGTTGTCCGCACCCCGCTTCACCTCGCCGCCCGACACGTACCAGACCCAGGTGAGGCTGACGTCGTCGTTGTCGTTGTCCCGCGCGCTCGCCGACGCGGTCACGGTCACCGTCTCGTCCACCACCGTCGGAGACAGCGTCACCGCGCCCGAGATCTCCGGCGCCACGTTGGCGATGGTGACCGAGGCGCTGACGGGCTCGCCGGTGTCGTCCCCGTCGTCGGGGGTCACCGTCACCTCCCACACCTCACCCCGGCGGGTCGCGTCGCCAGGCACCCGGTCCTGGTACGAGCCCGCCGCAGCACTTCCGTCCACGGTCCAGGTGTAGACCAGGCTCACCGCGTCCCCGTCGATGTCCTCCCCCGCCGCCGTCACCACCAGGTCCTCGTCCGAGCCTGGCTCGGTCGGGGCGATCGACACCGTCGCCGTCGGCGGGGTGTTGCCGATCGTCGCCTCGGCGCTGATCGTCACCCCGTCGAGCTCTCCGTCGGTCGGCGTGACGTCCGCGACCCAGATCTGGCCCTTCGCGGTCTCGCTCGCAGGCACCGTGTCCCCGGTGAGGTCCTCCCGCGGCGAGCCGTTCACGCTCCAGCGGATCGTGTAGTCGACCACGTCCTTCTTGTTCGGATCGACCGCATCTTCCGTCACCACCAGGACCAGGTCGTCCGTGGTGGTGGGGTCGGCGGGATCGATCGCGACGACCCCGCCCTCGGGTGCGTCGTTGCACGCGGTCAGGGCGAGGATCGCCACGACAGGCGCGACCAGGGAAAACGAGCGGCTCATGGGACCTCCAAAACGTCATGCAGGATACGCCACCATCGGCCGGACGTGCAGACCTGTAGGATCGAAGACAGGTACTGCCCGTCAGCTCCGACCGGCGGCAGACTCGAGGTCTGCCAGGGCATCCCCCAAGAAGGCCACGATCCGGCCGGGATCGGGCACGCGATCCCGGTCCGCGCTCACCCCCCAGACCACAGTACCGGCGTAGCTGAAGAGCGAGACTCCGAGGCTCACCCCGCCCGACTGGGGCACCCAGAACAGCACCCGGTCCATCGGCGCGCCCGCCAGGCACAGCGTCCGCGGGGGTCCAGGTACATTGGTCGTGATCAGCGAGGCCTTGGCTCCGAACACCTCGACGACCAGCCGCTCGACCTGCACCGGCGTGAGGCCGACCGCGGAGAGCAAGGCGTGGGTCAGGGCGGGTTCCGGGCTGCGCTTGAGCAGGTCCATCCTGCGCTTCAGCGAGACGAAGCGCTCCCGTGCGGGCTGGTGGCCGACCGGCAGGGCGAGGAACACCAGCCCGAAGCGGTTGCCGAGCTCGCGCGGGACGGGGCGATCGAGCGGTCGCAGGTTGACCGGCACGAAGGTGCGGACCTCCTCGATGGCGTCACCACGCTGGCGGAGGTAGCGCCCGAGAGCATCGGCGAGCGCGGTGAGGAGGACGTCGTTGACCGTGCCGCCGAGTGCCCGGGCCACGTCCTTGATGCGCTGCAGCGAGATCCCCTCGCTCCAGGCGACGACCTTGAGGTGGCCGAGCTCGCCGCGGAGGCTCGAGTCGGGGTCGTCGGTCATGGAGAGCAAGCGGCGCACGGCCGAGGCCGAGCCCCCACCCAGCCGGGCGGCCGCCACGATCCCCTCCGCGGTCTGGCTCACCGCGCCCTGGGGATCGGCGATCACCTCGCGACCCGCATCCAGCAGCCTGCCCCCAGCGTCCGCGGACGCGCGCAGGAACCCGGCCAGCCGGCCCTCGACGGGCTCGCTGTCGTCCTCTACGTCGGTCTGGCCGCGCGGATCGTCCGCCAGGGGATCGGCGAGCGAGAGCAGCACTCGGGCCAGGGAGATCCCATCGGCGATGGCGTGGTGGATCCGCGCAACCATCGCGGTCCGGTCGGCACCGATGTCGACCAGGTGCACCTGCCACAGCGGCCGCGCGGGGTCGAGGGGGCCGCTCATGAGCTGGCTGACGAGCTCTTGCAGTGCCTCCCGGGCGCCCTCCCCCCCGTCCGCACCACCGCGGGGGCGGGGCAGGCCGATGCGGTGCACGTGCGCGCGCAGGTCGAACTGCTCGTCCTCCACCCAGCGGTGCTCGCCGAGGCTGCCGGTGTCGATCCGCTGACGGAAGCGCGGGTAGCGGACCACCAGGCGCTGCTCGATGAGCTTGGAGAACCGCTCTGGATCGACCACGTCACCGAGCTCGATGACCGCCGTGATCACCATGCGGTTGTGGGGCGCATCCATGTTCAGCCAGGCGGCGTCGACAGTGGCGAGGCGCTCGCTCTTGGGCATCGGGGGATCTCCGGCTGGGTGGCAGCCGATGTTACGCCGTTCTTGTGGACGGAACCGCTCCGGCTGCACGCTGTCCGAACCCGATGGACCGATCCGTCCGCGCATCGGGCGGTGCCGGAGCGGTCCTCCCCGGAGCCGAGCATGTCCCACCCGCCCCCGCCCTCCTGGCGCCTGCTCCCGTGGCAGAACCTCGCCGCGTCCGTGGTCCCGGCGGCGGTGCTGCTGGGCGCCGTCGCGATGGGGCTGACCGAGCCGTCGGGCGGCGCGGAGTTCCCCGAGGGCAGCGCGGAGCTGCTCGATCGGGTGAACGAGGCGGGAGCGCCTGAAGGGCTCCTGGTCCTGCTGACCCGCCAGGGCACCACGGTCGTGTGGAACGACGGTGGAGACCAGGCAGAACTGCACGACCACGCGCACCTGGTCCCCTGCCCCGACTTTTCCTGCGATGACGCGGACGACTGGGACAACGCAGGATTCGTCGACGCGCTGCGCGCCATCAAGCGGCTGCACCCGGATGCAGACACGCTCACGCTGGTGCCCGCGGAGGACGTGCCCTTCCGCGCCGTGACGGACGCCCTGTCGGCCGCACGGTTCGACGGCGCCGAGCCGCTCTTCCCGTATGCGGTCATCTCCCGTCGATAGGCGGATCGAGCCCCACTTCGCCGAGGGGTAGCCGCGCCCGTACACCGGGTGGCCGGGCCAGGGACGCACATCTGGTTGCAGTTGGCGACGATCTGCGGGAAGCTATGACCTCCTCTTGACGAGTCTGCATCAGGTCCGTCAAGAAGACCGTCCACGCCCAGACCAACGGACCTTCACGGTCATCCCCCCCGCCCGGGCACTCCGGAGACGCCATGCGCACCACTTCCCTCTCGCTGCTCGTCGTCCTCTCCGCATTCGCGTGCAACCCGCCGTCCAAGACCGACCTGGACGGTGACGGCATCGCGGCGGACGTCGACTGCAACGACCTCGACGAGAGCATCGGCGCTCCCCGGGCCTGGGTC
>MDTC01175799.1_pt1 | contig 15891 bp, 6 predicted proteins | sample 811181 | NCBI WGS metagenome assembly MDTC01 (sample SAMN05326644, study PRJNA326480) | marine metagenome | isolation source: seawater | place: Pacific Ocean: North | collected 2011
ACGGAAACAAGTTCTGTTCTACCTAAGTTTGTACACCAAACACCAATACCATCTGATAGTACCTGTGTAAAGTCGTTAGCAACAATAGAGTCATTACCACCTGCGTGTAAATCACCGTCAATTTTTAATCCAATACATCCTGTTCCAAATGTTGTTACGTTTTGTACATAACAAGATTTGTTTTTAACCCAAACATCTTCGTGTGCTGTACCCCAACCTGGATCCAACGATACATAAGCACCTGCACTTGGACGTTTAGTACCATATGTGTTTGCGGCACCAAGTGTACCAGTTAAGCCTGTTACTGTACAGTTTCTTAAGCCTGTTCCATTTCTTACATAGAACATATCATTTGCTGTTGAACCGCCTACACTATTTGTATATTGTTCTGCGGCTCTTAATGCTTTGTAACGTCCTGTGTAGATCATATCATGTTGAATTGCTTCAATGTAACGTCTTACGTCACGTTTACAACTTGCTTGTAATGCCGCCGCATTAGGTCCTGAAATGTAGTCAGTATAACCAGGATATGTTGCAATGATGTATCTGTTTACATCTTCTGCAATAAATTCTTTGTTTTCTTCTAATCTTAATACACCGTCTGTGAAACCTGCTGTTTTATTAGGAGTGTTACTTCCTGACATTGCAACATCTGAACCGTTTGCATTTAACACAAAATCGATCTTGTTTTTAATATCAGTTGCAATTGATGCCGCATAAGTTCCTGCCGCACTTGAACCAACTGGCTCTGCTGTGTTTTGTGAAATAGCATTTCCTGTTTGTGCAGTTACAGATGTGTTTGTAATAATATCGTCAATAATACTTGCCATGTGTGTAATACCAGCAAGTGAGTATTGGGTGTCACTTGATGCAACTAAACTTGCCGCTGGTGAAATTTTAGTAGAACGTAGTTCGTCACCAACAACAGCACAACTTTCTGGAACTACCATTGGAAGTACTTCGTTAAACTGTCCTGTCTTAACAAATAAAGTGTCGTTTGCAACAATCTCTGCAGGTACACCTGTTGTGTTTCCTGCTGTTAAAGCCGCTGTTGCAATAGCAGTCAAATTATTAATAATTGTTTGTGCGCCTGCTTCTTCACTGATAGATGAATTAGTAATCTGTAATGATGGATTAGAAACACTTCTTAGTGTTTGATAGTTACTTGCAGGAGTATCCTGTGTAATTACATCATCGATTAATGTTTTTACATAATCAAGTGTTGCTTTCCATTCTGCTGTGATACCATCATTTGAAATATAAAATTGATCTGCGTTTGCATCAAATATTGCAAGAGTTTCTAATCTTGATTTTCTGTTGCCACCATGACCTAAATCCCAAATAAGTGCATCAAGCCATGTACCTAAATCTCTACGCCAGTTTGCCGCAGTGTAAGTAAATGAACCTGTGAACGGTGAAGATGAATTTACAACCTGTGTATCCACCCAACTTAATGCTTCGTCTTGAATGAAGCCTTTGTTTCTAAATAATAATTCTTTTGCGTAAGGATTTCTTGCACCTTTTTCAATTTGCTGTAAACCAAAGTTTACTGTTTTAAATGGTTTATCAAGTGTAACACCTGCCGCCGGTACTGCTGAATCAACTCCTTCGATTGCTGTGTAATACACTGCATCAAGTTGACCAAAGTATGCCCATTCTGGATCTGTACCTGCTTCATTAACTTTTAAAACTTGTCCTGGAGCACCTACTGGTAATCTTGTTGGACCTGAACCACCGTAGTAAACAAGGTCACCGCGTGTAGTTAAGTTACCAACTTCAGCACCGCCACTTAATAAATTCCAAAAGTTACCTGGTGTATCTTGGTCTGGTCTGTTTTGTCCTGAACCTACTTGTTCTGAAGTGTGTGCCGCGACACAAACATATGAGTTGACATTATTAATACCTCTAACAACATCACCCTTGTCATAGTAAACAGCATTTTGCCAAGCACCTTTCCAGTATAAACCTTCATTAAGTTTATCCCAGTAAACTGCATCTGGTGGTCTATTACCAACACCATCTGCAAGTGCAATGTATGTCCAACCACCTAAGCGTACAACGTCACCAATTTTATAATTTGTTGTGTTATTGTAGTCGCCTTTGAAACTAAAACCTGTTGTAAATAAATCCCATTGTGTTGGATTATTGAAAGGAACTTGAGCAGTGTTGTTTGTAATCGAGATATAAGAATAACCACCGTATGTTACAACATCACCTGGCTGATAGTTTACATTGTTTTGCCAACTATCTTCAAATTCTAAACCTGGTACAAAGATTGACCAGTTTGCTTCATCTACTGCAAGTGTAGTTGTTGAAGTATGGTAAGTTGTACAAATCCAAATATCACCACCGTACTTAACAACGTCATTAATTTTGTATCTTGTTGCTGTTGTCCACTCACCTAAGTATTCAATACCTTTGTGTACGTAATCCCATGATGCCTGGTTTGCTTCTAAGCCAAGTGCATCTGTTGCCGCCGCTGTGTGACCAGTGTTACAAATATAAACTTGTCCACCATATCTAACAACATCACCTTTTTTGTATCTTGTAGTTGCAGTCCAAACGTTTCGCCATGTCATTCCATTAGCGAATAAATCCCATTTTGTAGAATCTAATTCTAAACCGTCGCCACCGTCTGCCGCTGAAGTATGTTCTTCTGTACAAAGATACATAACTCCGCCATAACGTACAAGGTCATTTACTTTGTATCTTGTGCCAACACCCCAGTCACCTTTCCAATCAAAGCCTTCTGCAAAAAGATCCCATTTGGTTTGATCTAACTCAAGACCATCACCTTCTGTAGATGCTGATGTATGACCTGTGTTACAGATGTATAAGTATCCACCGTACTTGACAATGTCACGTGGTTTATAAACTGTTGAAAGAGCCCAGTTGCCTTTCCACTCAGAACCGTCAGATAGTAAATCAAATTTTGAAATATCTGTATCAAAATTAGATGAAATATGACCTGTGTTTACAATATAAGTACGACCACCGTATCTAACGACATCATCTTTATAGTATTGTTTCGCGGTGACCCACGCACCTTTCCATATAAATCTAATTCTTCCGAGTTTAAATTCAGCCATTATAGGTTCCTAACTTTGTGTTATTTGTATTTATCATTATGCTTAATTACCCATACCCATCTCTTGCGGAGTAGTAGGATCTCCTTCATCAATTAATCCGAAGTTTGTAGCACCTGTAAACATGGCCATAGCCGCCATATCGCCATCTACTGGTTTTTCAAAGTTCATTTGTGTAGTAATATTGATCTTTCTATTTGCTTCTGAAGTAATATTATTACCTTGTACACGAACTTCACCAGCAATAACGGCGTTAACGTTTACGTTTGTACCACCACCACTAATTCTACTATCAACATATCCTGCGATTGCTCTCTGTGTAGGAACAATTTCGTTACTGTTCGCAGTAAATGTTGTGTCTGTAGAAAACTCTTTAATAACAGCATTTGTGCCACCAAGTGTAACACCACCTAAACGTAGTTCACTTAAACCATCTAATTCAAAGTATGAAGCATTAAGTGATACAATACCAGTTGACTGTTCAACTTTAAATAGTTCACCAACTCTAAAGTTACCATCTTGGTCAGTTGATGTATAGAAAACTCTACCACCGCCTGCATTTTCTGTTTCTTGGAACTCTCTTACGTCATAACCTTCAATTGGTGTTAGTAAAGGATACTGTGATGTATATAAATTACCCTTACCAATTTCAAGGAAGTCATGACCTGTTAATCTAACCTGTGAATATTTCTGTCTAATTATTAAATCAGTTTCATGTTCTGGAGATTCTGCTCTATCAAGTGTTGGAGTAATTGTTAGTGTTGCAGTGTAATTACCTGCAGAACCTGTTAAGTCTGATACTGATTGTACAGCATAATAGATATCATTAATTCCTGTAATGTATAAGTTGTCACCTGGTCCAGGTTCTCTTGATAATTCTTTTACAATTAATTTATCACCAGTTTGATATAGATCTGCATAACCATCACCATCAACTGTTACACCAATGTTGATATATCCTGTACCTCTATTAGTAAATTCAACTTGTCCAACAGTACCGTTTGCCATTCTAATATTGTAACTAATATCTTTTGTATTGTTGTTATCAATAATTGTCATAGTTGGTGAGTTTTGTCCGTAACCACTTCCTGGTTCTTGGATAATAAATTCTGTAATCTTACCGCCATCTACTCTTGCAGTTGCTCTTGTTGTTGCACCTGTTGTAATAACATCTAAAGATGCTTGTTGTCCAGTTTGTAAAGGATAAAACGCAGGACCATCTTGTGTTACACCACAAGCCATACCGTTGTATGATCCACTTACAGTTCCTTTGTTTTCCCAATATACACCGTCGTCTGATTGAATAATACTACCTGATGCTGTTACACCTAACCATGTACCCTGTTGATAGTTTACATAAATGTTATCAGCAACATTTGTATCTTCACCTTTTAACCATACAGTGTTTCCTGCTGTGGTTGCCGCGTCTGTAAAACTGTAATGGAAAGCATTATTAACAGTTGATAAATCGTTTGGTGAATCAAAACAAGTTGCTACAAATTTTCCGCCACCAAATTTTAAATCTGTGATGTCATATTGAACACCACCGATGTCTGGACCTGCCGCCCAGTTAACACCATCGTCAATACTTTCATATGTGTCACCGGCTTCGTTTGCTAATACCCATTTACCGTTACCATATGCAACAAATTTTGCATTACTTACATTTGCATTTACTTGTGACCAGTTTTGTCCACCGTCTGTTGATCTGTAAATGTTTGATGTTGAATCCGCTGTTGCAATTAATACATTGTTTCCACCACCTATGTTATTGAAAGTCAAACCATAACTTAATAAGTTTGCTCCTGCATCTGCCCATGATTGGCCATTAGTACTAAACTTACATCTACCATTGCCATCTATAGCCATCCAACCACTGTTGATTGACGCTACGCCAACATAATTTAAATCTTGATAAGAACTTGCTTCTGTAAATGATGTTCCACTGTCTGAATACACAATGGTATTATTACCTACAATTACAGTTCTTGTAATATTTGTGTTACTTTCTTCAAAAGTTCTTACAGCACTTGCAACAACTGAACTACCTGTTGGTAAGTTTGTGCTGTTTGCTGTATAAGGTGGAGCACTAAACGTCAACCTTGGTGTAATTTCATATCTGGTTGTTTCATCTAATGGTCTTAATTCTTTATCGGTTCCAACTGCTCCTGATAATGTTTCACCTGGTAAATGATGTTGCCATCCTGGTTGTCCGTCTACAGGTCTTGCAACTGTCATAGTTTTATCACCAGCAGTAACACTATCTACATTAAGAGTAATATTTTGTCCAGTGCCTCCAACTTCAGCATTTTGAATTGTAATAATATCACCTACTTGGTTTCCAGTACCTGGATCAGTAATTGCCGCTTGTACAACTCCTGTTGCGTCAACTGAAATTGTGAATGTTGGCTCAGTAGCATCTACTCTTGAACTTGCGCCTCTTACTCCTGTGTATGTTCCTTCAGTAAGTGTAGCATCTTGTCCACTTGTTACTGATACAGCAGTTGCGCCACCGTTGTTCCAATCATAACTTGTTATATAAGCATACTGTCCACGACCTTCACCTTCTACAATAGTAATTAAATGATTCAAATAGTATGTTTCATTATTTGTATCTTGGTTAGCAATTTGTATGCTTGTTGTTGATCCACCTTGACCTCTGTTGTTGGCATAGGTGTAACCACCACCGCCTGCCGCTGATGAGTCGCCTGGATCAGTAATTCTAATTTCTGTTACAGAACCATTTCTAATTTCTGTAATTGAACCTGCCGCGTTTTCACCTGAACCTGTAATAGTTACAGTACCGTTTGTATAATGTGTACCTGTATTACTGTAACCTACTGCAAATAATTTGTTTTCATCGTTGTAAACTTTACTTACAGTTGCTTCTTTTGAATAGTTGTTTACTTTAGCACTGATTGGAGTTTCGTTTTGATCAAATCCAACAGCAACTGAACCATATTCACCATATGAGTTGTTACCATTAGTAGCACGAACCTTACCACCATCTGTACATAGATAACCTATGTAACAATAATATGTAAACACTGATACAAGTTCTGATAAACCATCAGCATTACACCAGTAGCCAATACCATCTTGAATAATTTGTGTAAAGTCATTAGCAACAATAGACTTGTTACCACCATTGTGCAGTGTTCCATCAACTTTCATACCAACACATTTGTTACCAAATGTTGAAACGTTTTGTACATAAGTTGATTTGTTTGTTACCCACACACTGGTATCGTCTGGACCTGTTCCTGGATCAAGTGCAACAAAGGCACCGCCAGTTACTCTTTTAAGTAAGTAGGCATCTGCCGCCGTAAACTCGCCTTGTAATCCTGATAGTGTCATATTTCTAAGACCACAACCGTTACGTACTTGGAACATATCTTGGTCTTTAGTTTCGTCTGTTGGTTCTACAAACGTAGAACGTAATTCATCTCCAACAATAGCAACGTTAGCCGGCACTTTGATTGGACAAATTTCTTTATATCTTCCTGTTTTAACAAGAATAGTTGCAGGCGCTCTTGTACCTTCGTCTGCTAAAATGTACTGTGTAGCATATTTGATAGTTTTAAATGGTGCAGTTTGTGATAAACCTCTACCAGTATCTGTGCTATCAATACCATCTGGCGATACAAAATAAACTTTGTCTGTTTGTTCTTGTGCTTCCCAGATTAAATTATCATTAGCATCAACTTTTAGTGAGTCACCTGGATTTCCAATACCAAGTCTTACATGATCTGTGCCGTCATGTGTTCTAATATCACCATAATATTGAAGAACGTTGTTGTTACCACCTTGGATAACTTTTGTCCAAAAGTTTTCATTTGTATATTCTACATCTAAATCTGGTCTTGTACCTGACTGCGAAGCAGTATGTCTCTTAATACAACGCCACAGTGTACCTTCATACGTAACAATATCTCCAAGGAAATAGTTGTTTGTTGAGTTTACACCGTCTACAAGTATTGTATCTGACCAGTTACCTCTAAATCTGTCACCGTCGATAAGTGTTTGCCAGTTGTTATTAGAGTACTGTGTGGTCATTACACCAGCACCGTACATACCTGAATGGTTTGCACACACAAGATAGTTGGCCTTGTATGCATCACGTGGTACTATGTACTGAACATATCTTTCAGTTGCCGCGGCAAACCCGGTTCCATATGCGGCAAAGTCAGCAACTTGAACGCCATCTAACCAGTAAGTTACTCCATTTTCAACATAGTTGTATTGTCCACCTGTATGATGACCATTCTGTGTTGTACTAATATAAAGTTGATGTGTTAAGTTTGAAGAATCATTCTGGATAAACTTGTAAGTGTTACCTTCTATAAGTGTAATAGGACCTTCAAGCACACCATTCACATAGTATCTGTTGCCACTACCTGGATTACCTACAGTAATTGTAACGTCAATAGTCTGTATTTGATCATCTGGTTCTGATCCTAAACTATCTCTTAATGCAATATATAGATAACCACCAAATCTTACTACATCACCTGTGTAATATTGTTGTGCTATATCCCAATAAGATGCTTCATCAGCCAAGTCAGGGTTGGTATTATATTGACCACCCATTCTGTAACCAGTTGTTAATAGTTCCCAATCACCTGTATTTTGTGTTATTCCGTTAAATGACGGAACACTGTTTGTATTAACTGTTAATGCTGTATAAGAATAACCACCATGTTTAACAATATCGCCTGGTTGATAAGTTTCAGAAGCAGTCCATTCTAATTCGTAGTCATATCCTGGAAGCCAAATGTTAAAGAAACTTTCTGCAAACACTTCATTTGTGTTGTGTCCGTCTGTACAGTACCACATAGTTGGACCATATCTAACTATGTCACCTTTCTTGTACTTGTAACGTTTAATAAATGTTTGGTTACCTGTACCGCCATCAGCATTTAAATTATTTCTATCTGCTAAAGCATCGTCATAGTATCTGTAAAGTTTAAATTCTGTTGCACTTACTACTCTTACATAATAATAAGTGTCATTATCTATGTTGTCTGCATCAGTTCCGTCTGTATTATACTGTACTAAATCACCATTTGCTAAATTATGAGCGCCTGATGTAACAATACCTGCACCAATGCTTGTAACTGTGATGTTTCTACTTGGTACCCAATGTTGTTTGTAATCGATACCACTTATTAAATCTTCCCATTTAGTTGAATCTTCTTCAAGACCTAATGCATCATCGTTTGCACTAACATGACCAGTAATACAACGATAAATTATTCCACCATATCTTACAACATCATCGTAGACGTAACGTGTTCTTGGTGTCCAATAGTCTTTCCAATTATCGGATCTTGTAACTGTTTGCCATTTAGTTGAATCTGCTTCAAGTCCTGCAACAGTAGTTGAAGAAACGTGTTCAGTTGTACACTTGTAAACATTACCTCCATACTTAACACAGTCACCAAGTCTATAAATTACTTGTGGTAACCATTCATATCTCCAGTTTTGATCTGCTGTAATTAATTTCCAGTTACCAAAATCGTTAGCACCAATCTGTCCTGGCGTTTCAACATTTAAATATGCACCTTTGTCTTTACTGTTTACAGTTCTATTAAAGTAATAAAGTTTATCTGGAGCATTATTTGGTACAATAAAACGAACCTGTCTTGAACTTGCACCAGCAAAACCACTTAGGTAAGTTGCTTCTGTAACTTCAATGCCATCAATTAGATATGTTATTCCATCTGAGTAATAATCTACAAGTGGAGTTTCATGCTTATCGCCGTCTTCATACACACTGAATGCAATCGGATGTTGTTGTCCACCAAAGTTTACATTAGTTGCATCTGTTTGATCAAATATGTAAGTTGTACCTTTATCTATTGTAAGGATATTTCTTTCAACACCATTTAGATAAAGTGCACCTGTTGTAGTATTTGCTCTACCTGTATCGGTAATTGAGCCAGTATCCATATCAACTGTAACATTAATTGTTGTAGTAGACGATGGAGGTGTGTAACTTGTAGCACTGTGACCAACAATAGCCGCATACACTTGTCCGCCGTAACGTACAATGTCATTTACTTTGTAATAAGTTCCAGGTGTCCACTGATTTACCCACTGATAACCATCAGTCATCTGTGTCCATTTAGGTAATGTTTGGTTTAGATAATCAATATAAAAATCAGGATCTGATGTGTGTCCATTTAGACACACAAAAGTCTTACCACCGTATGCAACGATGTCGTCTTTTATGTATTGTTTAGCGGCCTGCCAATTTCCAGTCCATCTAAATCGTATTCTATCAATTTTAAATTCAGCCATTTATTTTGCTTCCTGATTTACTATTGTATTTAACCATTATTCAGATACCCCTTCTGGAAAATCATAATCCTGGTTTATACGCACTATTAAGTTACCTTCTTCATCTACGTAGTATATTAAGTTTCTATCGTCCCATCTAAACTGTTCATAGCGAAGATTTTCATATGATAGATTGTGTTCTTCATCTCTACCTTCAAAAAATTCAATTCCTCTTTGAAAATCTGGATAGTTTTGTGTTGGATCTCCTGGTGTATTAAGTTGTACACCGTCTGTACTTTTCATTTGATCCGATTTTACAAGATATAAACTGCCGTCTTGAGTTCTACGTAAACCATAAAAGTATCTACTGCCTTTTACAGTTTTAAGTAGTGTTCCGACTTCTGTACCTTCGTAAAAACTTGCCATTTTCTATCCTTAACTTACAATATTAATTGTATTTCCCATGTTACTGTGTGCAGTACATTGATAATATAATGTACTTGGAGCATTCATAGGCACTGTAAATGTAATAACTCCTGTAGAAGCACCGTTATTTGTTGTTCCTGTATTGTATGCTGACCCACCATTTGAAACTCTAATCTGGAATGGATGTCCGCCGCCACTGTTGTTAACAAAATAATATGTCAATCCACGCATTAAGTATAACACTGGATCATTTTGTGTTGTCGGAAATCCTGGACCAGTAAATGTATAATCACTTGAACCATTGGCTCCAATTGTCCATGTAATACTTGCTCCACTATTCATTACAAAACTTGTACCATCATACTTAGGTACACTACCTACAACTGCACTTGCTGTTGATACATCAGTTAAACCGTTTAATGTTGTTGCTCCAAGTGTACCATTGAAGTCAATTGTAAGTGTTTCTCCTGTAATCGAAGTAACAATATCAGTGCCACCAGCAATAGTAAATGTATCTGTAAGTCCACTTGCTGTTACACTACCACTATCACCGGCCATTGTAGCAAATAAGTTTTGGTCTGTTGACTGATCAACAACAAATTCTAAGGCATTGCCTGCTGAATTAACTTTAACAAATCTATTTGCCGCCCCTGTAAAGTTTGCTGGAGTGTCTGATAAGTTTAAAAACGCACCGCCAAACAGTGTTGGAGTGTTTGAAAAGTTATTATAATCTAAAAAGTATGCACTATCAAATCCGTCAAGTGTGTCTGCATCAAGACCACTACCACCTGAGGCAATATCCGCCCCTGGTGCCCATGAACTACCGTCCCATTTTAAAACATCTCCTGTACTTGGAGAGTTAGATGATACGTTACTTAATGCACTAATTGGAATTGCACTTACTTCTGCGGCTGTTACTGCTGAACTATACTCTAATGCAGTTGCTCCGCTGTTGACTCTTACCATTTGTCCACCAGCACCCGAAAAGTTTGCAGGCGTATCAGTTAGTGAAGCGAATGTACTTGATCCACCTTCTGATGCAACGTTACCTGGTTGCCATCTTGCGTTACTTTGATTCCAAACAAGTGCTTGTCCATCTGATGGAGCAGAATCAGATACGTTGCCTAAAGAAGCAATCGGACTTGTATTGTCTAACATTTTTACCCAAGCATTGTTATGAGCATAATAAACTGCGTTGTCGGCTGTTACTTTTGCTAACATTCCGTCATATGTTGTAGGACTTGGTAATGACGCAAAGTTATTGTAAAGGAACGTTACCTTGTTACTTCCTGTAGAAGTTGCTGGAAATGAATTTAGAACACCGTTAACAATAGTTACTAACTGGTCTCCATCTCCTAATGCTGTGTACAACTCGTTAAAGTTGTTATTAATTTTCGTAGCGCCTGCTCGGAGGTTATCTCCTTGTCCATCATTTGGAAGTACGCCTACGTTTACTGCTTGTTTTGTCATGTCCTACTCCTGCTCCTATGTTGCGTCAAACGTAATGTTGTTATTATCTAATGTAAGATTAGTGTTATCCCATTCTTTGTCACTATCTACAATAGTAATTGTGTCGCCGGCATATTCTACTGCACCATCATTACGTCCTTGATTAATTCTTACAACTAATTCACCTTCATCATTAACGTAATAAAATAAATTTGCATCATCCCAACGAAATTGTTCATAATTTAAATTCTTATAAGTTAAATTGTGTGCTGAATCTCTACCTTCAAAAAATTCTACACCTTCATCAAAGTCAGTGAAGTTATCTTCTACATCACCTTCTTTATTAATTTGTATAGTATCTTCTAAACTTAACTGGTCAAGTTTTCCTAAAAACAGTTCACCTTCGTCTGATCTACGTAAACCATAAAAATATCTTTCTCCAAGATTGTCTTGGATTACGTTTGTAATACTTTGACCTGTAAAGAATTGACTCATGTTACACTATCTCCACGAAACTCATTACACAATCTAAACTTGCGTCAATATCTGCTTGTACATACAGAATATTTGTTGCCGCAAGAATAATTTTTTCACCACCATTTAATACTTTCAAAGATGCGTTTGGTGGAATCAATACGTCTTTGATGTAGTAACCTGTAACGGAAGTATCATCTGCAATCTGTACCGAAGCACTAACTACTGATTCAGTTAAGTTTGCTAAACTTAAACCAATTACAGTTGCTCTTGCACTTGGACCAACTTCATAAATTGGTACGTTTACTTTTCCTATTTCTTTTACTACTTTATTTTTAAAAAATGTTGCCATTCTATTATCCTAAAACCACTGCCATTTGTATTGCAATTTGTTCTGCGTCCTGAGCCGATACCGCACCTGAACTACCTGCTACTGACACCCACTGACCTGCTTGGTCATAAATTTCAACTCTGTCATCTTGCGTGTTAAAACGCATCATTCCAGTTTCTGGTGTAGGGTGTCTATTAGTTAGGTCACCTACAGGAATAACAAATCCGCCCTGTCCTTCAATCTTGAAATAACCATTTCCAGTCTGGGCAAGAGTAGTTACTGCACCGGCTACACTATTAGTTATCGAATTTTGATTGAAACCAAAGTTTTCTATGATAACTTTACCAGTTCCGTTTGCTTGTAGGTTCAAATCTGCGTTTGTAGTAACAGTTCTTACAGTATTTCCTTCGATTTCGATGTCATCTACTGCTAATTTGTTTACGTTGAAACGTGTTTGATTTACATCTGCAACTAATTGCCCACCAGCATAAAAATATAATGTATCGTCGTCTGATCCTGGTGTTTGCTCTGCCAAAATATATGTGTCTTGGTCAACATCACGTACACCATTTAGTGTAATCCACTGTCCGTCATAACCCTCAAATACATCAGTATCTGTGTTATAACGAATCATACCATTTACAGCACTACCTGGACGTTGTGCTGTTGTACCTCTTGGTAATGTTAAACTACCTGTTGAGTTTACATCAACTTGTCCATCTGCAGGTTGTAATACAATACTACCTGTATCACTTGAAATGATGTTTGTTCTAAAACTTAAATTATCAACTACAATACTACCTGTGCCACTTGCACGTAATTCTAAATCTTGATTTGTATTTGTAGTTTGAATTACATTTGTATTAATGTTTACATCATCAATTTGTGCTTCGCCTAAATATGCTTTGCGCCATCTGTTAGAAGGAATACCAAGATCATATACTCCATCTCCTTCAGGTACTAAATTACTTGAGATACCAGCAATAATAGAAATACTATCTGACGGTGCATCACCAATAGTAATATTACCACCGATAGTAACATCACCTGTTACATCTAAATTTCCTGCAATGTTTACATTGTCTGCAAAGTTAACAATACCGTCGGCACTGTCAATATTAAGATTTCCTGATAAACTTTCTACAGTGTTCCCACTAAATTTAATATTACCTGTTTGTAATTTTGTTCCGTCAATTACAGTAGTTGAACTTCCTGAACTAAATCTTACACTTTCTAATGTATCAATGTTGAAGTTTGCATTTGTAAAGTTTACTGTACCAAGTTCTTGGTCAACATGGAAAATGTCACCTACTCTAAAATCACCTCTGTGGTCAACTGAACTGTAAAAAACGTTTGCTGAATTAAGTTTTGTAACTTCTTGTGACTGAACAACATAAGTTTGATCATTATCAACTCTCTTACCTACACCAATGTATGCAAGGTTCTGTCCAATGAGATACATAACAACACCGTTACCATCTCCATACACACCATAGTTACCATACACACAGGCACTACCAATTGATCTAATTTCACAACCAAAGTCTGAAAAGTCTGCAAGTTCAATTCCAGTAGCGTATGCTCCGCCGCCAAATCCAATTGACTGTAAAACAATAACTTCATCAACAAAATTATTAGAACTGTCAGCACCATTAAATCTTAAAAGTAATTCTGTATCAGTATCGTTAGATACTTCGTTAAGTGGAGGTGTATAACTTCCTAATGTATATCTTGCTACTGTTGATATTCTAAAGTCGTCTATGTGACCGTCCCAATAATCAGCACCAGCATAAGTTGATCCTATTGCTAAAGGTTTACTTGCTCCTAAATCATTATTAAATGAACTATTAGATGCAACTCTTGATCCGTTAACATATAAATTAAGTGTTGTTCCAGTTCTTGTTACTGCAACATGAGTCCATGTAGTCGCTGATATTGATCCACCGTTAAGTATGTCAGCACCATTGTAATACACATACACTACATCATCTACCAAGCGAACATATAATCCTGGATCAGTGTTTGTACCTGCTCTCATATCAATCATTGCTTTAGTTCCACTTACATTATTTGCGTAGAACCATCCTTCGATACTAAATGTTCCAGTACCAAATCCAAAGTCTGGATCATTAGCAACTGCAATATAGTCGCCAGTACCATCTAACATTAAAGAACCTGTGCCAAACTTTTTAATAGTTGTATCTATTTGTGCATTACCATTTGAAATAATAGTTTTGCCACCACGTTGGTATTTTGTTTCAAGACCTGCAACATTTCCATTTAAGAAAATATAATCTCCATCAACTGACGATACTGTTGCATTAACATTTTGACCATTTGAATCAACGTAAGTAAATGTTTCTGTTGCTGTTGGTGTTCCAACAAGTCCACTTAATTTTATTTTTGTTTTACCTGTACCTTTTAAACCATTAACACCATTTTCACCAACCATTGCCTTGTCGGCAAAATATACAAACGAGTTTAACCATTCAACTCTTGCACCATTATATGCTTTTAGTCCAATACCCGCAGGAGTAATAAAAGTTACTGCATGGAAAAGCATACTTGCTTCTCTTGAATTTGCAGTTGCTTGTTCACCATCAAGTTTTGCACCACGTCCTGCATCACCTTGATCAAAGCCTCTTGGATCACTTGCTGACGTTACACTACCTTTTGTAATTACAGAAACATTTTTAATGTAAGGTGATCTTGAAGTTACTTCAAAATTATTTGCAAAACTAAATGCCCAACCTGTGTCATTTACGTTGTCATAATAAAAATCTTTAATTGTTAAGTTGCTAACAGTAGTTTCGCCCTGTAATATAAAACAGTTTAAATTATTTGTAGCAGACGTTGGTGTAATGTTTACACTTCTAATACCTTCTCCAACAATATTAACTCCTGTTGGCACAGTCAAAGGAAATACTTCTTCATAATCTCCTGGATATAAATGGATAGTATCACCTGCTGATGCTACTGATAGTGCTTTTGTAATAGTTAAGAATGGATCTTGTGGATGTTGTCCTGCGTGTGTATCATCACCATTCTTTGCAACATAATAAACATTACCTGGTACTGCTGTTAGATCCAAGTCACCAACTGCTAATCCCTGTGTTGTAATACTTGTTGCTGTTAAATCGTTAAAATAACCGTGTCTCCACTTTTTAGCAGTACTACCTATGTCGTATGTATTTGTTGCGTCTGGTAGTAAGTTAGAGGCTATGTCCGCATTAATTGTAATTGTATCTGTATCTGCATCACCAATGGTAATATCACCGTCTGCACTAATATTTCCAGTTGCGTGTAAGTTACCTGTAACGTTTGTGTTACCATAAAAATTTACAGTACCTGTGCCGTTTGGTCTAAATTCAAAGTTTTGATTTGTACCTAATGCTGTAAATGTAGTACCATTAATGTTAACATCATCGATATCAACATTATCAGCAATAATAACCTTGCCTGGTGTACCTAATGTAATTGAACTTGCAGATGTATCAATAGTACTGTTGGCACCGTTGATTGTAATATTACCAATCGGTAAACTTGTATCTAAAATATCTAATGTTTGAATTCTTGCTGACCCGTTAATGTCAAGTGTCTCTGCTGGTGCGTTCGTCTTCACGCCTATACGACGATTCGTAACGTCCAAGTAAAGTAAATCCGTCTCAAAAGCCAGGTCTACGCCTTGACGTAGAAGGTTTGACTTTAAAAGCGGACCCGATATACGACCAACTGCCACTTTATTCTCCTATAACGGGGATCATTTTGTCCCTCTAACCTGTTTTGACCTTCCCAATCGCTGGTTAACCACGGTTTGTCCTGCAACGGCTTGGTCGGCCATTG
>MDTC01103290.1_pt1 | contig 15889 bp, 13 predicted proteins | sample 811181 | NCBI WGS metagenome assembly MDTC01 (sample SAMN05326644, study PRJNA326480) | marine metagenome | isolation source: seawater | place: Pacific Ocean: North | collected 2011
TGTTGAAAAGCTAATAGTTGGACTGGAATATATGATGCGCTTAAGAATTTTTGATGACCGTATGATGAAGATGCAGCGGACTGGTAAGTTATCATTCTACATGCGGTCATTTGGTGAGGAAGCAGTCGCCATAGCACAAACCATGGCACTAGAAGATAATGACTGGATTTTTCCTTCATATCGCCAACCTGGCGCCCAATTCGTTCGTGGCAGAGACATGGTAAGTATGATTTGCCACTGCATTGGTAATACAGAAGACAATGTCAGAGGCCGACAGATGCCGGTCCACTACACTTGGAAAGAAGGTCGATTCATCTCTATCTCATCGCCTGTAGGAACCCAATTTTCACAAGCGGTCGGCGTTGCGATGGCCAGTGCATACAAAGGACTTGATGAAGCATGTATCACTTGGCTTGGTGATGGTACATCGGCTCAAGGTGATTATCACTACGCACTGAATTTTGCTTCAACATTCAAGCCGCCAGTGATACTAAATGTGGTTAACAACCAATGGGCTATTTCTACTCACCAAAATCTTGCTACCGGTGGCAGAACCTTTGCGGAAAGAGGACTGGCATACGATATACCATCAATCAGAGTGGACGGCAATGATTTCCTAGCACTCTATAGCGTCACCCGCTGGGCTCGAGAGAGAGTATCGGCAGGTCTAGGTCCCACTCATATCGAAGTCTACACATATCGAGCTGGCGCTCACTCTTCATCAGACGACCCGTCTGCTTACAGACCAGATGATGAGTTCATGTGTTGGCCGGGCGGCGATCCCGTAGACAGATTGAAACAATATCTGATTAAATCTGATAATTGGGATGAAAAACGTCATGAAAAATTGAGCAAAAAAATCGATGACGAGGTCATGGCTGCTTACAAGGCTGCTTGCGAATTTGGCGACTTAGCCAGTGGCCCGTATCCACCTGCGTCAACAATATTCACGGAAGTTTACGAAACTGTGCCATGGCATGTTCAAGAGCAACGAGAGTAATTAGGAAAGTAGGTGATATCATGGCTAAGATGAATATGATAGCAGCCCTTAACTCCGCTCTAGAGCATCAACTCAAAAAAGATGAAAACGTTGTGATTTTTGGTGAGGATGTAGGTTACTTTGGTGGCGTTTTTAGAGTGACTGCTGGACTGCAGGAAAAGTATGGTGCGCATCGCGTGTTTGATTCCCCGCTGGCAGAAGGTGGTATCGCTGCAATAGCCATGGGCATGGGTTTGAACGGCTTAAGACCGGTTGCTGAAATACAATTTGCTGATTATATCTTCCCGGCATACGATCAGATAGTCAATGAAATCGCCAAACTAAGGCATCGGTCAGGGGGAGAATTCTCAACCCCGGTAACGTTTAGAACTCCTGCAGGAGGTGGCATAAAAGGTGGTCATCATCACTCACAATCACCGGAAGCACAGTTTACTCATACTCCTGGTTTGAAGGTTGTTTATTGTTCTACGCCATATAATGCAAAGGGACTGCTTACCTCAGCAATTGAGTCAAATGACCCTGTCATATTTTTTGAGCCAAAACGATGCTATCGTGGCCCATTTTATGGCGACCCACACAAAGTTCCAACCTGGAACAGCCATCCAGACGGTGAGGTCCCGGAAGACTACTTCTCCATCCCGTTGGAAGAAGCAAGAATGGTAATGGAAGGCAATGCTTGCACTGTAATATCTTGGGGCGCAATGGTTCATGTTGCTGAACAAGCAATCAAGGATTCTGGCATCGAATGTGATTTAATCGACTTACAAACTTTAGTGCCGTGGGATAGAGATGCAGTGGTCAATTCAATCAAGAAAACTGGCCGATGTGTGATTGTTCATGAAGCGCCCAAAACCAGTGGATTTGGTGCTGAAATGAGCGCGTCAATACAAGAGAGGTGTTTCTACCACCTTGAGTCACCAATTATTCGAGTCACCGGGTGGGACACACCGTTCCCGCACACTACAGAGTGGGATTACTTGCCTAGCCCACAGAGGATTGCTGACGCAATAAGAAAAACACAAGAGGAATGAACATGGGAATATATGCGTTTAAACTGCCCGATATCGGAGAAGGAGTTGTAGAAGGAGAAGTTGTCGAGTGGATGGTATCAATGGGTGATATCGTCAAAGAAGATGACCCAATTCTCTCAGTAATGACCGATAAAGCAACGGTAGAAATACCCTCACCAGTGGACGGCAAGGTTTCGAAAATCATTGGCGAACCTGGCGATATACTCCCGGTCGGTGAGGTATGTATAGAGTTTGAAGTCGACGGGGCAGGAAACTCAGATTCAACTAGCGAGGCAACAACTGTAGAGGCTCCTTCTCCCGAACCGGAGCCAAAACCTGAACCAGTAGAAACCAAACCACAGCCAGTTCCAGAACCGGTAGTAGAAGCGGCTGCCCCAGCCGCCCCTGTAGCAAGAGCTGCGGGAACCAAAGCACTAGCTAGCCCTGCTGTACGACAAAGAGCTAGGGAAGCAAATATTGACTTGCAATTGGTTGCAGGATCTGGACCGGGTGGAAGAATCAGCCACGCTGATTTGGATCGTCACATCGCCGGCGGAGCTGCTGGAGCAACCTCTTTCGCTCCAGTCGGCGCCACTGCGAAAACAAAACTAACCGGTACAGAAGCAATCAAGGTTATCGGTCTGCGTCGAAAAATTGCCGACAGTATGATGGCCTCATACAGCACAATAGCGCATTTTTCGTACTTTGAAGAAGTTGATATTACCGCACTCGAGGAGTTGCGACAGCATCTAAACTCAACAAGACCCGAGGGCGCACCCAAACTGACCTATCTACCATTTATCATGCAAGCATTGGTCAAAGCCTTGAGAGAAAGCCCAGAGTGTAATGCACTATTTGATGATGAGGCAAATGTTGTCACCCGTCATCAAGCAATTCATTTGGGTATAGCAACTCAAACCGACAGAGGTCTCTATGTCCCAGTGGTCAAGCATGTCGAAGCACTAGATATCTGGCAATCTGCGGTTGAAATGGTAAGAGTAACATCGGCAACTCGAGAAGGTAAAGCCAGCGCTGAGGAACTTAGTGGATCAACATTCACCATCACCAGTCTTGGGAGACTCGGTGGATTAGGTGCAACACCAATCATCAATAAACCAGAAGTCGGTATCTTAGGTGTCCACAATGCAAAAGAGCGAGCCGTTGTTAGAGATGGTCAGATTGTTGTGCGAAGAATGATGAATTTGTCATCCTCATGGGACCATCGCGTTGTTGACGGGCATGACGGTGCAACATTAGTGCAGAAAGTCAAAACCCTGCTAGAGAATCCTGCAACCATATTCATGTGAGGTATTATTATGCAGACAAAAAAGTGTCAAGTATTGGTTATTGGTGCCGGACCAGGCGGTTATGTTGCCGCTATTAGAGCTGGCCAATTAGGTTTGAAAACGATAATCGTTGAGGGGGAAAGGGCAGGAGGAACGTGCTTAATTCGGGGATGTATTCCGAGCAAAGCGCTGATTCATGCAGCACATAGATTTCATGACCTTGCAAAACATGCGGCCAAAGACGGTCACATGGGAATTTCAATACCCAGTGCTGCAGAACTGAGCATGTCAGGCATGGTTGGCTGGAAAGATGGAATAGTTGACAAATTAAACAAGGGTGTTGAGCACTTATTGAAATCTGCTGACGTTGAGTTAGTCAACGGTTGGGCTGAATTCCAAGATGCCAAAACTGTCAAAGTGGGCAAAGGGAAGGATGCGATAATTATTGAAGGCGAAAATGTTATTCTAGCCAATGGTTCCGTACCAATTGAATTACCATTTATGAAATTTGATGGAAATGTTATCTCGTCAAGAGAGGCACTAAGCCTCGAGGAGCTACCTAACCACATTGTAGTAGTTGGTGGTGGTTATATTGGGCTCGAGTTAGGGATAACCTATCGCATGCTCGGCTCAGAAGTTACAATTGTTGAAGCGATGGATTCAATACTACCAATTTTTGATAAAGAACTCCGCAGACCACTGGAATTATTCGTCAAGAAAAACAAAATTAAGGTTCATACCGGAGTTTTCGCTAAAGGTTCAGAGCCAACCAAAGATGGTAGAACGAAACTTTTCTACCTCGATAAAAATGCCAAAGATGGCACTAATCCTGAGGAACTTATAGTCGATAAAATACTCGTCACTGTTGGCAGAAAACCCAACAGCGAGGGTTTGGAGCCTACCGGTGTAGCGGTTGACGAACGCGGCTTTGTCAAAGTAAACAGTAGATGTGAGACCAACATGAGAGGGGTTTACGCCATTGGTGACGTATGTAACTCCGGTGAAATGTTAGCCCACGTCGCATCATTCCAGGGCGAAATGGTTGCAGAAATAATCGCCGGCAAAAAGCGGGAGTACGACCCAGTTGCTGTTCCCGCAATTGTGTTTACCGAACCTGAAATTGTTAGTGTTGGCTTATCACCTGAGCAAGCCAAAGAGGCTGGCCATCCAGTAATTATCGGTAAATTTCCTCTTGCTGCAAATGGTCGATCGCTTACTCAGGAAGCAGAAAAAACCGGCGGCTTTGTTCGAGTCTGTGCACGAGAAGACGACCATCGAATCCTTGGCATACAAGGTGTAGGTACGCATATCAGCGAGCTAGTCGGAGAATGGACTCTAGCCCTAGAGATGGGTGCGCTGCTAGAAGATATTGCTGCCACAATCCACGCCCATCCGACCATGACCGAAATGACTCACGAAGCCGTCCTAGCAACATTAGGCCACGCAATACATACCACATAATCCTCTAGTTTGTCGGCCATAGGTATATATCTACTTCCGCCGGAGTTGGTTTATGTCATACGATCAAATGACCCTGTTAGAATTGAAGACAATCTGTAAGGATAGGGGTCTGAAGGTATCCGGAACAAAGAATGAAGTTATTATTCGCTTGATGGAATATGATGAAGCCTCAAGCGAGGCAGAACCAACAACATTTGGCACCACTGTGGGTAATATGCCTGGTTTAATGCCAATATCGCCGCAAATTGTATACGGTAAAATTAATTCACAAGGCATTGTAATTGGTGCCAGTAACAACTCCACCTCAACTGTTGGAACTGTGATTATTCTCTATGGGATATTCAGAATGTTCTGGGCTTTAGGATTTGCAGCATTTGGCGATGGAAACTTGGGCTGGCTGTTGGCCCCTGTAGCATTTATTGTTGCCTGTTCATTTATCTTTAGTGGAATATTACTGACCCAAGGCTATCGTAATGGGATATATACAACGATAGTTACATTCATTGTATCAGGAAGCCTAAGCATAATTTTCAGCGGCCAAACGCTAAACCCAGTCTCTGTGTCATTGTCCGATGGAGGGATGATGATTCCGTTTTCGATGATGTGTACTCTGCTTGGTATATTTGTTGCTGCAATACCATTGCTACTTACTGATGATGAACTAAAAGAGGGTTGGCCGCCTTTTATTGAGAGACTACTGAATAAGGGCAACACTGAGAAAAAACAGATCAATTGTACACACTGTGGTCACCCATTACTTGTTCCTAAGGATTATTCAGGCAGAATTTCATGCCCACAGTGTGGAAAACAATCTACAGTCTAATTAGGAACCACAACTTAAGCAGTCATCTGGGCTGTCTAAACTGCATGCGATGGCTTCCATGCTAGTAATCTCAGCTCTATCTGCAAGTCCTGAGACTGTTTGATCTTCTGCTTTCTTCTGCTCTACCGTAAATTGAATTGCGTCTGCTGCAGCCTTAGTTCGCAAATAATACATTCCTGTTTTGAGACCTTTTCTCCAGCCGTAGAAGTGCATTGAAGAAACTTTGGCGGCGTTTGCATCTATCATGTGTATGTTCATAGATTGGCTTTGGTCAATGTAAGCACCTCTATCAGCAGCCATGTCTATGACGTTCTTTTGCTTAATTTCCCAGGTTGTTTTGTAGAGTTGTTTAATGTGGTCTGGTATTGCCGCAATCGCTTGAATTGAACCCTTGTGTCGCAGTATCTCATCTTTCATCTCAAGAGACCAAAGATCCAATTTAATTAAATCGTTAATGAGATGTTTATTTGTAACGACAAACTCTCCAGACAATGTTCTCCTAACGTAGAGGTTTGAGGTGAACGCTTCGAAGCACTCATTGTTGCCAAGTATTTGCGATGTGCTGGCTGTTGGCATGGGCGCTAACAGCAGAGAGTTTCTCATTCCGTGTTCGACGATTTCTGTTTTGAGAGAGTCCCAATCCCATCTGCCGCTGTGCTCATTCATTCCCCACAAATCAAATTGCAGCAAACCTTGACTTGCTGGTGAGCCTTCAAATGTTGAGTAAGGTCCGTTAACGATTGCTGCATCTTTGGAAGCTGTGCAAGCGGCAAAATATATTGTCTCAAAAATCTCTTTGTTCAAGGCTTTTGCCGCATCTGATTCAAAGTACATTCCCATCATCGCAAAGGTATCAGCCAAACCTTGAACTCCAAGACCAATCGGTCGGTGTCGCATGTTTGAATTTCTTGCTTCTTCGACAGGATAGTAATTGACATCGATAACTCGATTTAGGTTACCTGTAACGTGGTAGGTTACATCGTACAATTTTTCGAAGTCGAATTGCTTCGTCTCATTGTCGACAAATCTGGGAAGTGCGATTGACGCCAAATTACACACAGCAACCTCATCTTTGGAAGTGTATTCCATAATCTCGGTACACAGATTTGATGAACGGATAGTTCCCAAGTTTTTCTGGTTTGACTTAATATTCGCTGAGTCTTTGTAGAGCATGTAAGGGGTTCCAGTTTCAATCTGAGCCTCGACAACCTTATCCCAAACAGTTCTTGCTGGTACAGTTTCCCTCGCCAGACCTTGGGCTTCGTATGATTCATACAATTTCTTGAAATCTTCACCATACGCATCTTGAAGTCCTGGGCACTCGTTTGGACAGAAGAAAGACCAGTCTCCATTTTGCTCTACTCTTTCCATGAACAAATCAGGTGTCCAAAGTGCATAGAACAAATCCCTTGCTCGTAGCTCTTCTTTTCCATGATTTTTACGCAGGTCAAGGAATTGGATAATGTCCGGATGCCACGGTTCTAGATAGATAGCGATTGAACCTTTGCGCTTACCGCCACCCTGATCTACATATCTTGCTGTATCATTGAATACTCTTAGCATTGGAACTATTCCATTACTTTCGCCGTTTGTCCCTTTGATGTAGGACCCTTTAGAGCGAATGTGATGAATTGATAGGCCAATTCCTCCAGCAGACTTAGAAATTAATGCGCACTGTTTCAGCGTATCGTATATACCGACAAGGGAGTCGTCCTGCATTGTTAAGAGGAAGCAGGAAGACATCTGTGGAGTCGGGGTTCCCGAGTTGAACAGCGTTGGTGTTGCGTGAGTAAAGTAACCTTGGCTCATCAAGTCATAAGTCTCTAGAGCCTTTTCGATGTCTTGATGGTGAATTCCAACAGCAACTCTCATTAGCATATGCTGAGGTCTTTCAGCAACTTCGCCATTGAGTTTCAAAAGGTAAGAACGCTCTAGCGTTTTGAATCCAAAATAATCGTAGGTAAAATCCCTATTGTAGTCTATGTAGTTATTTAGCGTGTCTTTATTGGCCATTATAATATCGTAGACCTCTTGTGAGATTAACGGTGCATGCTCGCCTGATTCTGGGTCGATAAACTCTCTAAGGTCGGTGATTACATCAGTAAAACTGTCCTTGGTTGAGCGGTGCAAATCATCGACGCAAATCCTGGCGGCTAGTTTGCTGTAGTCAGGGTGATGGGAGGCGAGTGATGCTGCGGTTTCAGCGGCAAGTTGGTCAAGCTCTCTGGTTGTAACTCCGTCATACAAACCCTCTATGGTGAGTTTAGTTAAGTTGGCTGCATCAACCCAATTGGTGTCTAAGCCATTGGTTAAACTGGATAATTTTTCGTGTATTGCATCAAATCTAACGTCCTCTCTTTCACCTTTTCTGTTAACTACTTGCATTGTCATCTCTTGGCCCCCAGAGTCTCGTTAAAAATTCGCTGTATCTCCTCTCCATCGCGTACGGTTCAAAAGTCTTCGTCTACTGAGAAACGCTGTTGGACACTTCCAAGGGATGCACCATCCTTGACGCCAGATTTTTGATATTCTCCGACACGCTTCTCGAAGAAATTTGTTTTACCTTGCATCGAAATCATTTCCATCCAAGGGAATGGGTTGGCAGCATTGTATAGTTTAGCCGCACCTAGTGAAACTAGTAGTCTGTCTGCAACGAATTCAATGTATTGCTTCATTAGCCCAGCATTCATGCCAATTAGTTCAACTGGTAATGCATTGGTAACGAACTCAATCTCAATTTCGACAGCTTCAGCAATGATTCTGTGAATGACATTTTCTCCAGCACCTCTAATCAACTTGCTGTGTAGCAGACAGGCGAAATCACAATGCAAACCTTCGTCTCTTGAAATTAGCTCGTTCGAAAAAGTTAGACCAGGCATCAGACCTCGCTTCTTGAGCCAAAAGATTGCGCAAAATGAACCTGAGAAGAAGATTCCTTCTACTGCCGCAAAGGCGACGAGTCTTTGGGCAAAGGATCCTTTCTTTCTAGACAGCCACTTCAACGCCCAAGCTCCTTTCTTACGGACCGATGGTACAGTTTCCAGAGCGTTGAACAAGTGGTTCTTTTCATCTGTATCGTTGATGTATGTGTCGATTAGTAATGAATATGTTTCAGCATGAATATTTTCCATCATAATCTGGAATCCATAAAAGCATCTTGCTTCTGCCCATTGTACTTCATCGGCAAAATTTGTCACTAGATTTTCGTTGACTATGCCATCACTTGCAGCGAAGAATGCGAGAACGTGTTTGAGGAAGTGTCGCTCATTATCGTTGAGGCTTTTCCAATCTTTTGCGTCTTCAGCTAAATCAATCTCTTCTGCGGTCCAGAATGATGCTGCATGTAATTTGTACATTTCCCATATATCAGAATGTTCTATTGGGAATAATACAAATCTCTCTGGAGCCTCTTGTAGCATTGGCTCTATGTGTTCATGTGATAGGTCTATTTCTACTTCTTCGTTTTTCTTTATATTGTGGTCAATTACCATACACTCACCTCCGTAATCTTGAATCGCGCTGGATTTTGTTCTCCGCCAATGAGGTGTATAATATTACCTCCGAATGTTCCTATGGAAATGTAGGTTTTGAAATCGGTCTTAACGTTTGGAAAAAATGCTCTAGCGCTGCGACATTGTCGAAATATTACTCTCATAGTGGTTCACCCGAGTTCAACCAAATTCCGACTCTTTTATTCCTTTGTTTCCACTGAACTAAGTAAGTAGCATTATACTTAGTAATCGTCAATAACCGAATCCTACTAGAATGCATGTGAGAACTGATTTAGAAATTCAATTTGCTAGACTTGATGACCAAGCAAAAATACCGACGCAAGGCACTCCTCACGCTGCCGGATGGGACTTGTTCGCACTTGAACGGACCGTTATTAAGCGCCGCATGAGTTCGATGATTAAAACCGGTATTGCAATCGCCATACCTGAAGGTTGGGAAGGGCAGATAAGATGTCGTTCATCACTCGGCAAGAAAGGTATGATAATGCCTAATGGTATTGGAACGATCGACTCAGACTATCGAGGAGAACTAATGGTTTTGGCAACCTGGATCGGCGAAGGAGATCAGTTTGTTGTGGAAAAAGGTGAACGTGTTGCTCAGTTGTTGTTTTCACCAGTACCTGCGGTGCGATTTATTGAAAAGGATTACAGCGAGTTGTCATCGACCGAACGGGGCAGCGGCGGATTTGGCTCATCAGGTAGATTTTAGCATGTGTTTTATATACGAACTAAAACATATTACTACTTGAGACAGTATGAATGAAAATTTTCCCCTTCTAGAGCTGAATAGAGTTGTTATTTTCATTGGGCTGGTGGGACTAATTTTAGTCTATCGAAGTATGAAACGCGCTACTTATTGGGGGCCGTATGGCAACAACGGTACAATTGCTCCACATCCGCGTAGTATTGGGATATTTTTTGCCCAATGCATAACGTTGAGCGTTATCATTGTATCATCAAGCGTGCTTGTAGAATATTCTAACAGCGTTATAGAATATGAAAGCGACAAGTGTGATGATAACAGATTAAGACACAAGAATACATGCACCTTTGAAGCGTACACTTCTGATGACCTAAGTCAGCAAATCGATGGTTTTCTAATGAACCAAGAGGTTAGCACAGGATTTGAGGTTGGCGACCAACTTAGTCATGCATATTCTCCCGAAGGACCGTGGTTTTGGATTTATTACATACTAGGTGGAATAATCATATTTTCTGGATTTAGACTAGCAAAGCGCAGAAAATATGCACACATGAAAGATTTACGTAGTGTTGAGGAAGAGCTAAGGCCATTAATCAGGCAGTTAGCTAACGACCCCCGTGGAGTAATTGAAGGCAGAATTACTATGCCGGTACCGGTCGAGTCATCGAGACCATCTGCCAGAGAAAACCGTAGAGCGATATTGATATTTCTGTTCTGCACGTCAATATCCATAATCACGATAATGAGTTTCATAAACACATTTTACGACCTAGAGTCGGGTTTTATCATCACTCCGGGACAGAATGAAAATGCTATGCTTTTGGCTGCGATGGCTCTAGGCTTCAACATATCTGGCTTCATTTCGGCAAATTACCTGCAAGCAAATTATCCTGGAGAATCCAACATCACTACTGTAGCGGCCAGTCTACCTTACGAGGATGGTGGCAAAATAACACAGAATAATCGCACATCTGCAAAAGAGGTACTAGAGGAACTTGCAAAAGAAATGCGGGCAACTCGAATTGAATCTGAAATGTTACGGGTCCAACTAAATGAAACTAGGATACAAGTTTCTAGCTTAGAAACTGAATTGGAAAGGAAAACCAATGAGCTGGAAACCATTCAAGCCCTGACGGCGGATATGGAAAGAATAGTTAAGCAAAATGAAAATTCATCTCACAAGAATCTCTCTCTGATGGATGCTGTATTGGTTGGAGATCCGTTGTTCAACGGCGATAAAATTGACAAACAGGTAGTCAATGACCCAAAGGCAATTGCTAAAGCAGCGATTGACGCGTATAAAGCGGGCAGAACCGATGTCAAATCCACCGAACTAGATTTTTGATTAACTCTATGACACTAAGACACTTAGGCACAGCATGACCGGAGAGCGGAGTGTCAACGTTCGTTTCGAAGGGATTGTTGATTACGAGAGTGCAGTTGAACTCATGCAACGACTTCAACAATCACGGATAGATGACAAAATACCTGATACATTGTTGATCTTGGAGCATCCAGAAATAGTTACAATCGGACCAAGAGCAAGAAATGATGGCATTACTGCACCACTAGGATACGATACTTTTCCTGTCGATCGCGGTGGCGGGCTCACATGGCACGGACCTGGACAGGTTGTGTGCTATCCTATATTCAAGTGGAACCTTTCTGCAGAAAACTCAGTTTCTGCCATCATCAATAAGATAGAGAGTTGGGTGATTAAATCCTTAGCAGATCTTGATATCGCTGGTTATAGAGATGAACGCATGCAGGGCGTGTGGGTTGGTGAGCAAAAAGTTTGTAGTATTGGGTTGTCCTTCCTAAGGTGGACATCTAGACATGGATTCACCATCAACTACAACACCCCCGCTGGGCGAGTTGAGAACCTTTCAGGTTGTGGCTTGGGCACTGCGGTGACCACATGTTTGGCAAAGCTTGGGTTCAATATATCCAGACAAAAAATCATCGATTCATTGCTAGACAATATGCCGGTTTGCATTGGTCGAATTAGCAATCAACATAATTAAGAAAGCGACATAATAAACATAAATTGGAGAGATACTTTTGACTAATTATTGGCCAAGATTTACTCGCGCTGGGTTTGCTAATTCAGTTGCCCCGATAGATTACTTAGAGTGGTACATACCAGCCTTACAGGAGGCTAGAGAACACAACCTCTCGTTCAGTGGCATGCAGTTTGAGTGGAATCTATCGGAGTTGTTAGGTAATGAGATATACGATTTAGCTAAACCGTACATCGGAGATGTCGTTGACCCGCGAGAGATTATCGCTAACCGAGAGGGGGTTGACGTAGAAAATGTATTGATAACTCATGGGGCAACACAGGGAATCAACATATCTTTATTGGCAGCAATTGCCAAGATAAGAGACACTGTCAACGGTGAAATTACCGTTGCAGTGGAGTCCCCAACTTACGCACCAATTCCACAAACCGCACTAATTCTCGCTGATCGAGTCATCAGAATGAACAAATCCCCACCTAAAGAGGCGCTTGGGCATTGGAGAATCGATCGTAAAGAATGGCAAAAAGCAATTGAACAATCACAAATCATAATGATTACACCAATATCAAATCCATGTGGTTGGGACTTGGATTTGGATGATCGGGATTGGATTATCAGCACCGCCCAAAAGAATGGTGTTATCATAATTGCTGATGAAGCATATAACGATGCTTACCGACACACAGATTCCTATCGCTCAATTCACTCATTCGGCGAAAATTGTATATCGATAAACTCGCTAACCAAGGTCTATTCTATGGGACCAATTAGGTTTGGTTGGATTATCGCTGATTCCGCAACCATAGTCATCGCTCGTCGTATTTTCATGACTTTTTCTGGCGTAATGGCAAGCCCAACAATGAAAATTGGAGTTGCTGCATTGGAAAATTTATCCTTAGTTGATGATGCCATTAAGCACTATCGAGAAGCAAACTTGCCAGGCCTCAGAGCGGTGTTAGAACGTCATGGAATAGTTTGGAACGAACCACCTGCGGGAGTGTTTGGATGTTTTAAATTACCATATGATCAAGATTCTGAACACTTCGCTGATCACCACTGCAAAGCCAATGATTTATTGGTTGTCCCCGGTTCTATGTTCAGTGATGATTTAAAAAATTGGGTTAGAGTAGCGTGGTCTATAGAACCAAATAAGTTTAAATTAGCACTAGATGCGCTCGATAAATCTCTTCATTCTGCTATAACCCAAAAACAAGTGAATAAAAGTAACTGATGCTGTAGGGTAAGCATGGGCGAGATTGTTGTTGCCATCACTGGCGCCTCCGGTGCAATATATGGCAAGCGATTGCTTGAGATACTACAAGATCACAACAGAAATACCAGACTGGTAGTCAGCCATGCCGGGGAGATTACCCTGCAACATGAATGCAACATGACTAAAGAAGAACTAGCGGAAAAAACCGGTGCTAAACTCGACGATGAGAAGAATATCGGGGGTAAGTCTGCTTCTGGTTCTGCAAAGATTGATGCAGTTGTTGTTTGTCCATGTTCGGGTACAACCCTCGGAAAAATGGCAGCTGGAATCAGCGATAATCTAGTTACTAGGTCAGCGATAGTTGCTATGAAAGAGCGACGAAAATTAATCCTCGTTCCAAGAGAAGCTCCCTATGCTACAATTCATCTCGAGAATATGACGAAACTGTCCTCATTTGGCTCGATAATTATCCCAGCCTCACCCGGATTCTACAATCATCCAAAAACCATTGACGACTTGATTGATTTCATTATGGCTAGGATACTTGATCACTTGGATATCGAACACTCCGTGGGCAAGCGTTGGACTGGCGACGAGATTTGACTAACCAAGCGACCGCCGAGTTATTGAACTAATACCGCTACGGACTATTGTTCCTCATGCAAGATGCTGATTATAGTGGTATGTTGGTTGCTGATTTGAAGAAGGAATTAGCCAGTCTTGGCCTATCGACTACAGGTAAAAAAGCAGAATTAATACAGCGACTAAGCGAGCGCAACCGAAGTCCAGTAATGATTTCAGTCGAAGCCGATCTAGTAACAGATGAAAACCGCTTTCAAGTCCTATTCACTAGAATGAAGAGTCAGGTCATCGGTCCGCTCAATCTAGGTGCAGTGATAGCAATAGGATTGTCCCTGTTGATGATTTCATCAGTGTTGGTTTTGCAGCCGAAATGGTTAGGTTTTGGCAATGATTATGATTATGAGTTGATAGAATTTGACTCAGAACAGACGCGTATCTATGCAAACGAATTAGTTGACTTAGGTCACCCAGACTGGGAAGGTAGGATGAGTGGCACCATTGAGGAAGCAAACACCTCTCAATACATAATCGACCAATTAGTAACCATGGGCTATGAACCGCAATCAAATGAGTACCAAGTCCCAATGCACCATGTAAATTCAGAACCAAGTTTTAGACTGTGTGTTCAAGGTGGCTTTGGTTTATCACCGTGTGACGGCCCTATCGGTCAAGTCGGCGGTTCGCAGGTTACTATTTTTCAACACCGAGTGGATTACGTAATTCAAGGGTTATCGGGTCAATCAGCCTACCAATTTGACGAAGATTTGACGGTTATCGACCTAGGTAACGGTACCGATGAGTCTCTCTGGCAATCGGCAACGGGTTCCCTTGGATATGTTAGAATGGATGGTTCTGGGGTCTCGAATACCCAAATGTACAGCTATGCTGCCCAAAACGACCTCGCAGGTATAATCAGCGTCAATAAAATAATCAATTGTGGCCAGATTGAGGGTAACGATTGCGTGCCAATTTTCAAGGGAACAAACTATGACTCATTGGTTGCCGCAAACGGTGGCACGATACCAACAGAGATACCATTCATTGCAATGTCAAAAGATGCTGGGGACATTTTCGAAACCCTAGTGATAAACGCAACCGAGCCCGCATCAATAGAGTTAATCATTGATGTGAGCAATGATGAAGAGAGAACCATATATGTCCCATGTGGGATAATTAGGGGCAAGACTTCACAGGTAATTATTGCTGGAGCACATCATGATACTGTGTATCAAGGTCAGGGTGCAGTTGATGATTCCTCAGGTGTAGCGACCGTATTAGAAATGGCAAGACAACTCGCAGAGGTAGTCAACCAGACTGGTCAACCAGAGCGAACCATTCAGTTTTGTACATGGGGAGGAGAAGAGGAAGGTTTGTGGGGTAGCAGAGCCTATGTTGAGGATATGCAAAGCAGTCTCCGCAATAATCTGCGGTTGTACCTTAATTTTGACATGAATCATGTAGATGCTGATTTCCAAAATCGTGGAAATTCGCTAACCCTGTTTACTAACAACATAGATGACTACCGGCACATCAACAATGTTGCGGAATTGTACAAACAGGAGCAATCTGAGATTGCTAGCAAGTATAACATCCGATTTAGTTTACTTGATGGGGCTAGAGGAGAACCAAATGAGATGCCCTGTAATTCAGACTATTGCCCATTTATTTACGAATTGGGCGGCAAAACCGGACGGGCAGTATCATGCTACGGAGGTGGTGCTTGGGAGTATCACACTTACCTCGACACAATGGACCGATTCAATGAGGAATCACTTCACGTGTCTGGAACCATATATGGCTCATACATGAGGTTATTAGCCTACGACTTGAATGCCTAATTCAGTGAAATTCAATAACGGACTAGAATAGGGCTAAGCATGGTCGCTCCCAGTGCTTGGGCATCACACATTTTGGTCAACTCTAAATCAGAGGCCTTACAAATCAAAGACAAGATTTCAAAATTAAAAGAATTTCAGAAACTCGCTAGGAAAAAAAGTACCTGTCCATCTTCCCAAAAGGGTGGGGACTTGGGATGGTTTAGAAAAGGTATGATGGTGCGGGAATTCGATGCTGCAGTATGGAGTATCCCACTATCCTCAACCTCAGATCCAGTAAAATCTCAATTTGGTTATCACCTAATTTGGGTCCACGAACGGGAAGAGAATTAGATGTTTAAGGTCGGCCTTGAAGATTATACCGTATTCGGTAAGCATGGTGCTTATGAGGCGGAGCATGCGTATGAGCAACCTTTCACAGTCAGCATATGGGTTGAATTAAA
>MDTC01242207.1_pt1 | contig 15889 bp, 14 predicted proteins | sample 811181 | NCBI WGS metagenome assembly MDTC01 (sample SAMN05326644, study PRJNA326480) | marine metagenome | isolation source: seawater | place: Pacific Ocean: North | collected 2011
AAGCTGAATCTATCAACATAAAATATATTAATTTTCAGGGTATAAGGAATAAAGGATTTATAACAATCTTAAAATCGCCTTTTCTCCTCCTTAGGGCTTGCTACCAGGTGTATAAAATATATAAGTTTTATAAGCCAGATTTGACAATTTGTTTTGGAGGTTATGTCACAGTTCCATGTGGGTTAATTTCTTTTCTCAAGAAAATTCCACTATTTATTCATGAACAAAATAGTGTGTTAGGGCTATCAAATAAAATACTATCTTTGTTTTCACAAAAAACCTTGATGGGTTATCAAAAACCAGGTAGTAAATACTTATATTCTGGCAATCCAATGAGAGAAAGTATTAACAGAATATCGAAGAAAGATAAAAACTTTAAAAATAATCTTAATATTTTAGTTTTAGGAGGGAGTCTTGGGGCTAAAGTGTTTAATGAGAGAATACCTTTCGCAGCAAAGCAATTAATAGAAAAATATAAAATAAAGAATTTAAATATTGTTCATCAAGCTGGTAAAACTCATGGTATTGCTCAAGACAACTATAAAAAGCTTGATATTAATTGTAATGTTAAAGAGTATATTGATAATATCCAAAAATATTACGAGTGGTGTGATATTGTAATATGTCGATCTGGCGCTATTAGTTTAGCTGAACTTATGACCGTGGGCATTCCATCAATTTCTATACCATATAAATATGCAACTGATAACCATCAATATCATAATGCAAAACTATTATCTGATGCTGGCGCACTAGTACTCATGGATGAAAATTCATTTGACGGCTATTCTCTTGCTGAAAAAATATATAAAATAATAAGTGTAGAAGATCTTTATAAAAAAATTCATAACAATACAAGAAATTTCTCCCATTTTCATTCAAAAGAAAAAATATTAGGAGAAATAGAAAAGTATTTCGAAAACATTATATGAAAAAATATTTAGACCAAAAGATAGGAAAAAAAGAAAAAATTCACTTTATAGGTATTGGTGGTAGCGGAATGTCAGGCATTGCTTCAGTTCTATGCGATCTTGGCTATGATGTATCGGGCTCTGATATTATATATTCGTCTACAGTGAAAAACTTAGAAGATAAAGGAATTACTGTAAAAATTGGGCATCACAAGAAAAATATCTTAGGAAAAGATATTTTAGTAATATCAAGTGCTATAGATAAAAAAAATGTTGAATTAAAAGAAGGGTTGAAGTTAAATATTCCGGTTATTCAAAGAGCCCAAATGCTTGCTGAACTTATGAGATTCAATTATGGCGTAGCCATAGCTGGTACTCACGGTAAAACTACTACAACATCGATTTTAGTTCATATTTTATGTTACGCAAATTTTGATCCAACATACATTATTGGTGGGAAAATTCTGAACTCTAAAAGTTCTTCTTTAGGTTCAAGTGAGTACCTTATAGCAGAGGCCGACGAAAGTGATGCTTCATTTTTGAATCTCATACCAAATATTGCGGTTATTACTAATATTGATAACGATCATTTAATAAATCATGATAATAGTTTCGATAAACTAAAAGATAACTTTATTAAATTTTCTAACAATATTCCTTTCTACGGCAAATGTATTATAAATAAATCTGATAAAAATATTTTAAAGATTGAAAAAAAAATCTATCGAAAAAAGATTTCGTTTAGCGTTAGTAGAAAAGCAAACTATATGGTAACAAAAATAAAAAATAATTTTTTATCAAGTGAGTTCATTGTAAAAGAAAAAAAAAAGAAATATGCAGTTACCTTAAATATACCAGGATTTCATAATATAGAAAATGCTCTTGCAGCAATTGCAACAGCACGTGAGATGGGTGTAAACATAAAGGATATCCAAAATTCAATACCATCATTTTTGGGTATAAAAAGAAGATTTGAATTGTTAGGTGAGTATAAAGTCGATCAAAATTCATTTTACTGGATAGATGATTATGGGCATCATCCAACAGAAATACTTGCAGTTTACAACTCTGTAAAAGAGATATGGCCAAAAAGAAAGATACTAGTGGTTTTTCAACCGCATAGATATTCAAGAACGAAAGACTTAAGTAAAGAATTCAAAAAAACTTTTAGCAAAATAGATGAACTTATAATACTTGATATTTATGCAGCTAGTGAAAAAAATAAAGACAAAATTGATATAAATAAAATGTTCAAAGAAAATTTAAGCACAAAAAAAGCTATACATGTTAAAGGATTTAAAAATCTAGAAAAATATTTGTTAAAAAATATACATAATGAGTACGTTTTAATAACAATGGGTGCTGGTGATATATCGAAATTTGTATTATCTTTTAAGAATCACAAAAAAGTTATAAAGATATGAAAAATATACTAAATTCAAAATTCAGCGAGAAAGTAAAACTAGACCAATCAATGAAAAAGTATAATACCTGGGGTGTTGGCGGCTTGGCAGATGTGCTATATGAACCTGAATCAATTAATGATTTGTTGAATTTTTTGAAACTAGTTCAAGACGAAAGAAAATTTTTTATAGGAAATGGAAGTAATATTCTTGTAAGAGATAAGGGTTTGAGAGGTGTTGTAATATCACTTAAAAAATCCTTACAAAAATGTATAACAAATGATGATAATTCTTTATATGTTGAAGCTGGTTATTCATGTATGAAAATTGCTCAATATTCTGCTAAAAATAATTTGGGCGGTCTCGAATTCTTAAGTGGAGTTCCTGGAACAATTGGGGGAGCTTTATATATGAATGCTGGGTGTTATGGAAGTGAAATATGGGACTTTATTGATTATGTAGAGTTAATTAATTCTAATTGTGAACTTGAAAAAAGAAGAAAGTGTGATTTCAATATTAATTATAGGAATGTAGAGTTAAATAAAAATGAATTATTTGTTGCTGCATTAACTATTCCATTAATGAGAAACCATGATGCAGGAAATAAAATTAAAAGCTATCTTGAAAAGAGGCGAAAATCTCAACCTACAGGAGCAAAAACTTGTGGATCGGTTTTTAAAAATCCTGTGGGAGAATTCGCTGGCAAAATAATTGAAGAATTAGGACTTTTAGGTTATTCGATTGGTGGAGCATGCATTTCTAAGAAACATGGAAATTTTATAGAAAATAAAAATAATGCGACATCCAAAAATATTGAAGACTTAATAGAATACATTCAGGAATTTGTAAAGGAAAAGCGTGGGATTAATTTGGAAACTGAAGTTAAGTTCATCGGAGAAAAGTAGAAGTGAAAAAAAATCCATATGGTAAAGTTCTAGTTCTTATGGGTGGTTGGTCTAAAGAGAGAGAGATATCACTAATTTCAGGAAATGCCGTGTATGAATCTTTATTGAGATCAAACATAGATGCTGTTTTTCTAGATTTAAATAAAAATAATATTAATGAAATAGTAAAAATTGCACCTGATAGAGTCTTCAATATTCTTCATGGAAAAGGAGGTGAGGATGGATACATACAAAAATTCCTAGAAGATAAATCTATTCCATTTACAGGAAGTGATTACGCAAGCTCAAGACTGTCTATGAACAAATGTGATGCAAAAGATGTTTTATTAAGAAATAATATTTCAACCCCTAGATATGTAAAATATTTGCCAGAAAATGAACTACAAACTAGTGATTTAAACTTTCCACTTGTAATAAAACCTTCTAGCGAGGGCTCTAGCATTGGAGTAAAAATTTATAAAGAAAGGTCGAAAAATTTCACTAAAGAAATATACGATCTTTATAATGAATATAACGATATTATGATTGAGGATTATATTTCTGGTACAGAATGTACCGTAGCTATACTAAATAATGAAGCTTTACCAACGATAAAGCTTGAAACAAGTAATCTATTTTATGATTATGAGGCTAAATATCTATCTGACGAGACAAAGTATATTTGTCCGTCAGGATTTTCAACTGATTTAGAAGAGAAGTTAAAAAAAATATCGCTTAAAGTTTTTAAAATTCTAGGAGCAAAAGGTTGGGGTAGAGTTGATATTATTTTAGATGAAAATCAGGTTCCTTGGGTTATAGAATTAAATACTATACCTGGAATGACAAAACATAGTTTAGTACCAATGGCAGCGTTACAAAATGGGATAAACTTTGATAACCTAGTTCTTCAGATAATGAGATCAACTCTTGAAAAATAAATTAAAAAAATTTTTCAAATATTTTACTTTTTTATTTCTATTAACTTTAATAATTTTATATGGCTACAATAATATTGAACTATACGTAAACAAAATTAGTATCTCGAGTAATGGTAATAATGTTAATACCGATATACTAAAAACTCAAATAAAAGAAAAAATTAAGCTTCAAAATTTCTTTAACGTTAATCCTGTAAATATTCAGAAAGAATTGATAAACCATCCTTGGATAAAAAAAATTGAGGTTTACAAAAAATTTCCTGATAAGCTTATTATAAAAATTACGGAAAGGGTTGCTATTGCAATTTTTAATGACATTTCTCTTGTAGATGAAAGCGGTAATATATTTAAAAAATTAAAGAAGAAAAAAAATCTTCTAAAATTTTATGCAGATGATCAAAAAGAAGTAAAATATATTTATGATTTTTATAAGAAATTTATTAAATTTCAGAATCTTAATAATATACAAATCGATATTAGTTACATAAAAATAAATTCTATAAAAGAATTTGTAGTAAGAACCAAAGCAAATAACCTTATTTATTTTGGAAGTAAAAATATTGACGAAAGATTGGGAAGATTTATACAATTATACAGAAGTATTGAATTAGAAAATTTAAATAATGTTGAATATTTCGATATGAGATATACTAATGGTGTATCTGTTAAAAAACGAAGATAATTTATGATTTCAAAGAATGATAACAATATAATAGCTGCACTTGATGTTGGAACGTCAAAAATTGTCACCTTAGTTGCCGAAATGTCAGAGGATCATAGTATCGACATTATTGGCTACGGTATATGTGAATCAAAAGGGTTGAAAAGAGGAATTGTTGTTGATATTGAGGCTACTGTTCAATCAATTAAAAAATCTATTGGTGAAGCTGAAAGAACAAGTGGGCATAATATTTTATCATTAGTAACTGGAATTGCAGGAAATCATATTAGAAGTATAAGTTCAACTGGCACAGTTCCAATTACAAATAATGAAGTTACACAAGATGATCTTGACGCTGTTTTAGAATCTGCTTCAGCTATAACAATCCCAGGAGATCAAAAAATTATACACCGTATACCTCAGGAGTACATTATAGATAATCAAGATGGTATAAGAGTCCCAATAGGAATGTCAGGAATTAGATTAGAATCAAGAGTACATATAGTCACAGGTGCAAACAATGCAATTGAAAATATAGTGAAATGTATAAAAAAATGTGGAAGAAGTGTCCAAGAATTAGTATTAGAACAAATTGCCTCAAATGAATCCGTTCTGACAAGTGACGAAAAGGAACTTGGTGTTTGTTTAATTGATATTGGTGGCGGTACTTCGGATATTGCAGTTTTCTCTAATGCATCTCTTGAATTTACATCTTCAATTGCTATAGGTGGTGATCAAGTAACAAATGATATTTCGGTAGCACTTAAGACTTCTAGATCAAATGCTGATGAGATAAAAAAATTTTATGGATGTACAAAACCTGAATTAATAAGTTCTGAGGAAATTATAGAAGTCCCCGGGGTTGGTGAACGCCCATCTAAAAAACTTTCCAAGCATAGGCTTGCTGAGTTTATTAAACCAAGATATGAGGAAATTTTTACTTTAATAAACAATGAAATTGAAAGAAGTGGTTTTGAGCCTAAAATTCCTGCTGGAATTGTCCTCACTGGAGGAAGTGCAAAAATAGAAGGTGCCGTAGATTTAGCTGAAGAAATTTTCCACAAGCAAGTAAGAATTGGAATTCCACAATATGTTTCTGGAGCGTCTGATATTGTTAAAAACCCTGTTTACTCGACAGCAGTAGGTCTTTTGCTAATAGCAAAAAAAGACATGGAGATAAACGAATTATCCAACGAGAAAAGTAATAATTTTCAAAATTTTAGAAATTTAATCAAAAAATTACTTATGAATTAACAAGTTTGGCCTAACATTTGCATGAGTATATTAACAATAACTAATAATGTGAAATTTATATTTTATTAAATGAAAAATGCTTTACTTTTGTGCATATAAATCTATAATTTGACATTCAATTAGGCTAAACAATGATTAAACAAAGAACAATAAAGAACACCATTAAAGCAACAGGAATCGGTCTTCACACTGGGAAAAAAATATCTCTCACTCTTGTGCCTGGATTACCAAATTCTGGAATTGTTTTTAGACGTGTAGATCTAGATCCTGTAATCGAAATTAAAGCATGTCCTGAAAATGTTGGAAATACAGTATTATCTACAACTCTTTCTGATAAAGGAAGTCAAGTTTCTACTGTTGAGCACTTAATGTCAGCGATTGCTGGCTTAGGAATTGACAACCTTAATATTAATATTGATGCGCCAGAAGTTCCTATAATGGATGGAAGTGCAGGGCCGTTTGTTTTTCTTCTTCAATCAGCTGGAATAGTTGAGCAAAATCATGCAAAAAAATTTATTAAAATTAAAAAAGCTCTAACCGTAAAAGATGATAAAAATGATAAGTGGGTAAAACTCTCCCCATTCAAAGGTTTTAAAGTTTCATTTACCATTGACTTTGACCATCCTGTTTTCAAAACGAAAACTCATAATTCAGTATTAGACTTTTCTTCAGTTTCATATGTTAAGGAAGTCAGTAGAGCAAGAACATTTGGATTTATGAGAGATGTAGAAGCATTAAGATCAAAAAATCTTGTTCTTGGTGGTAGCTTAGATAATGCTGTAGTAGTTGATGATCATAGAATACTGAATGAAGAAGGTTTAAGATATGAGGATGAGTTTGTAAAACACAAAATCTTAGATGCAGTTGGTGATTTATATTTACTTGGCCATAGTTTAATTGGTGCATTCGAAGGTTATAAATCAGGTCATGATCTTAATAACAGGATATTGAATGAGCTAATGGATAATGAAAGTGCTTGGGAAGAAGTTTCTTACGAAAGCTTTGAAGATTTACCCGTGAATTTCGTTAAAACTTACTCGCCTTTAAGTATCTGAAATTATTTTCTTAAATTTAATTTTTTTTATCTCTTTATTTTCTAAACTTTTTTTGAAGTTAAAATTTAGATCTTTAATTATTTCTCTTTCATAATTTTTTATTTTAGAAATTATTTCATTACCATGCACGCCAATCACAATAGTATGACCATAAATATTACATACCACAACATTTTCGCAAAAAGTACAATTTTTATTAAGAAAATCAGTGATTTTTGACAAAAACTGCGCTTTATTTAGTATAATTTGGTTTATATGGTTTTTTATATTCTTCATATTGTTATCATGTGTTGACTAAAATTATGAAAAAATACCAGAAAAATGCAAATATTAATTTTTAGAGAAAAAGGCAATACATCTTCAACTATTAGAATAAATGGTTGGATAGGCATATTAGTGATTACCATTTTATTAGCATCCTGTACGTTAATAATAGGAGCTTCAAGCTATTTTTACGGAGTGAAAATTGGGTATAAGAGCCTTTCTAACGAACGTATTACTGATCTAAATTTTTTAAAGAACCAATATAATTCTCTTCAAGGAAATTATGAAGCTAAGAAAGATTTTTATGCAAGAAAACTTGCACTTATACAATCTGAACTCACAAGGTTAAACTCTCTTGGGAATAAGGTAGCTAGAATTGCTAATTTAGACAGAAAAAAATTTAATTTTGATAGTCCAGCATTTATAGGTGGGACTAAGGGAGTAGATTATAAAAAAGATTTCTTCTATCAACTTGATGAAGTCTTTGAGGAAATATTGGTTGAAATAGATTCAACCCATGATCAATTAAATATTCTAAATAAGATAATTGATGAAATACAAATTAAAGAACAATTTAAACCTACAGGCAAGCCAGTTTTAAAAGGTCAGATTTCTTCAATGTATGGTTATAGAAATAAAGTTTTTGGTGGAAAAGGAAAAGATTTCCATAAAGGTATAGATTTAGCGGGAAAGACGGGTAATAAAATTTTCACTTTGGCAAGCGGTAGAGTAAGTTTTTCAGGATTCAAAAAAGGCTATGGCTATATAGTTGAGATAGATCATGGAAATGGTTGGAAAACTAGATATGCCCACAATTCTAAAAATGTTGTTGAATTTGGGGAATTTGTTAAAAAAGGCTCACTTATTGCTTTAATGGGTGACACAGGTCATTCAACTGGACCACATGTTCACTTGGAAATTTTAAAAAATGGTAAAGCCATTGATCCGTATAAATATATAATCAGTAAAGATAAATTTTTCAATAAAAAAATTTTTTCAGAGCAGTTTGAATGAAGAATATATTAGTAAAGATTTTTGGAAGCAGAAATCAAAGAGTTTTAAAGGATTTTAATAAAATTCTAAAAGATGTGAATTCTTTTGAGCAAGAATTCAAAACATTAGGTGATTTAAATTTTCCAGCTAAAACAAAAGAATTAAGATCTGAAATTAATGATTCCAATATTGAAAATTATATACCTAAAGCATTTGCACTCGTAAGAGAAGCATCAAGAAGAGTCTTAAAAATGAGGCATTTTGATGAACAAATTCTTGGTGGCTTGGCACTTTTTTTTGGAAACATTGCAGAAATGAAAACAGGCGAGGGAAAGACTTTAGTTGCTACTCTACCTGCTTATTTATATGCTGCTGCAAATAAAAATGTTCACATTGTTACTGTAAACGATTATTTGGCAAAAAGAGATTCAGAATGGATGGGAGAAATATTTTCATTTTTAGGAGTTTCTAGTGGAGCGATTTTATCTAAAATGAGTCACGCTGATAAAAAAAATGCCTATAGCTCAGATATAGTGTATGGAACTAATAATGAATTTGGCTTCGATTATCTAAGAGATAATATGGTTTCTGATATTTCCGAAAAAGTCCAAGGAAATTTAGACTTTGCAATAATAGACGAAGTTGATTCAATATTGATTGATGAAGCCAGAACACCTCTAATAATATCAGGAAGTTCAAATGAAACGACTGATTTATATTATAAAGTAGAGAAATTAGTTAATAAATATCAAGAGGGTACTGAAGAGGACGAAAGATCAGATTTTTATGTAGACGAAAAAGTAAAACAAGTTTATCTTACAGAAAAAGGACACTTGCTTTCTGAAAAACTTCTTCTAAGTAATAATTTAATGAATAATAACGAAAGTTTATATGATCCTAAAAATATTAATTTATTACATTTTATTACTACCGCTCTTCGTGCAAGATTTCTATACCAAAAAAACGTGGATTATATTGTCGAAAACTCATCAATTGTCATTATTGATGAATTTACAGGAAGAAAAATGCCAGGAAGAAGATGGGGTGATGGTCTTCATCAAGCTATAGAGGCGAAAGAAAAACTTAAAATTGAAAAAGAAAATAAAACCTATGCGAATATTACTTTCCAAAACTTTTTTAGGTTGTATGAAAAAATATCAGGTATGACTGGAACCGCTGACACTGAAGCTGAAGAATTTAAAGCAATATATAACTTGGAAGTAATTTCAATCCCAACTCATAAAAATATGATAAGAGAAGATCATGGAGATATGATATACCTTACAAAACAAGAAAAATACGATGCAATTGTAAGCGACATAAAAGAATGTAATAAGAAAAACCAGCCCGTCCTGGTTGGAACTTCATCTATAGATTCTTCAGAATATTTGTCAAAAATCCTAAAGAAGATTAATGTAGAGCACGAAGTATTAAATGCAAAACTTCACGAAAAAGAGTCTCTAATAATTGAAAATGCGGGGTTACCTGGTGCTGTAACAATTGCAACAAATATGGCCGGGCGCGGAACAGATATCGCTTTAGGTGGTAAATATGACGAATCTGAAACTTGGAAAGATAATAATCAGATTGTGAAAGAAGCTGGAGGACTCCATGTAATAGGAACTGAGAGACATGAATCCAGAAGAATTGATAATCAGCTTAGGGGTAGGTCAGGAAGACAAGGCGATCCGGGCTCGTCGAGATTTTATTTATCTCTTGAAGATAATTTAATGAGAATTTTCGCTTCAGAAAAAGTAAGTTCATTAATGCAAAAATTTGGTATGAAAGAAAATGAAGCAATTGAACATCCATGGGTAACAAAAGCCATAAGCAATGCACAGAAAAAAGTAGAAACACATAATTTTGATATAAGAAAGCATCTAATAGAATATGATGATGTAATGAATGATCAAAGAAAATTTGTATATGAAAAAAGAGATCATATTCTTGATCCAAGTTTTTCAGAAAAAAATATAATAGATATAGTTATTAATGTTAATGAAGATATTTTTTATAACTTTTTTCAAAACAACCAGTTAGATATTATTGGTTACGAAGATTTTATAAAGCAAAATTTCAATATTTCACATGATATTAAAAAATTATTATCAAATGAAAAAAATAAGAACGATATTTTGAAAATTACTGAAGATTTATTTATAAAATCTTATAAAAATAAAAAAGAAAATTTAGATAATTCTGTTTTTTTAAAGGTTGAAAGAGAAATTTTATTATCTATTTTAGACTATAATTGGATAGATCATTTACAAAATATGGATTCACTTAGACAGGGAATAAATTTAAGAAGCTATGCTCAGAAAAATCCAAAACAAGAATACAAAAAAGAGGGATATAATCTCTTTCAAGAGATGATAAGTGAAGTCCATTCTAAGTTTTTAGGAATTATCTTCAAAATTGAAGTTAATGAAGACTCTACAAGTAGTGAAAATCCTTTTAGTGAAAACATTACACTTTCTCACGATAAGCCTCAATCATTGAATGAGCCAATTAAAACTGATAATAAAGAAGAGAATAATAAAAGAATGCATACATCAGGAGTTAGTAATGCTAAAAGAAAAAAAGCTAGATTAAAAAGAAAAAAAAGAAAATAAAAGTATGAAAGAAAATAATTCACAGGACTTTAAACCAATTAAAGGTATTTTAATATCTTCAGGCTGCCTTGGTCTATACGATAATACAAGAAATGATATCTCATTGATTTCACTAGAAACTGATGCAACGGTATGTGGTTACTTCACCCAAAATATCTATAGGTCTGCAACAGTAGTGATATCTGAAAACAATATAAAAGAAAATCCACCGAAATATATAATTGTCAATGCTGGCAATGCAAATGCCTGTACTGGTTATGAAGGCGAGCTTGATATCAAAAAATATTGTCAAAAAATTTCAGAGCTAACCAATATTAAAGAGAACTTAATATGTCCTTTATCAACAGGAGTAATTGGTGAAAGAATTGATGCTGAAAGATTTAAAAAAATTATTCCATTATTATTAGATAGCTTATCTATTAATAATTATAAAAAATTTTCTAAGTCTATAATGACTACTGATACCTATAATAAATTGTGTTCTTCTAGTTTTCATTGTAAGAATGGAGAAGAAATAATTATTAATGGAGTTGCAAAAGGCTCAGGAATGATTTTTCCAAAAATGGCAACTACATTAGGATTTTTTTTCACAAATTTAAGAATATCAAAAAAAAGTTTAGATGAAATATGTACTAAATATTTAGATGAAAGTTTTAACTCTATAACTGTTGATGGTGAGACGTCTACAAATGATTCACTTTTGGTAATTTCATCTAATACATCAAATATTGAATACGAAAACTTAAACAATGAAGATAAAATAAAGTTTCAAAACACCTTAAGAAATTCTATGATTTATCTTGCAAAAGAAGTGGTTAGAGATGGCGAGGGTGCATCAAAATTTATAACTATAAATGTTCAAGGTTTAAAAAATACGCAAGATGCTAAAAAAGCTGCATTTTGTATAGCAAACTCAAATCTTGTAAAAACAGCCTTGTTTGCTGAGGATCCTAATTGGGGTAGAGTAGTCTCTGCTTTAGGAAACTCTAATATCTCATATATAGATTGTAAGGACTTAAATTTAAAAATTAATAATTTGGCTGTTTTTGAGAATAACTCAATATCTGATCAATATGATGAAGAAGCGGTTAAAAGATCTATGAAGGACAAAAACATAGAAATCTCTCTTATCTTTTCGCACGGAAAAAGTAATGCAACAGTGTGGACATCAGATTTGACTTATAATTATGTAAAAATTAATGCAGAATATAGATCTTAACGATAGATTTTCGAAGTATTTTATCACTCCTGACTATTCATTGTTCTCTGATAGTTTATATTTTCGAGAAATTGAAGCTGTACTTAAGAGTAATGTAAAGATTCTACAATTTCGATCAAAAAATACAGACCCAAAAAAAATTAATAAAATTTCTAATAAAGTATATAAAATTTCAAGTAACTACGAGTGCTTATACATAATTAACAGCTTTCATATAGATGTAATAGAGCATGAAGTAAGCGGTATTCATTTAACTTCAAAAGATTTGAGAAAAGAACTCTTTACTAGGCAAAAAAATTTAATTTATGGGGCATCATGTCATAATAAAGAAGAAATTATAATTTCTAATGAATTAAAAATGGACTACATTACCTTATCACCAGTATATGATACAAATAAAAAAAAAGGCATAGGTTGGGAAAATTTTAAAATACTAGCAAAAAATTCTCAATCTCCAGTTTATGCATTAGGTGGAATTAATCACCACAAAGAATTAAAGCGTGTAAGGGAAAATAATGGTTTTGGTGTAGCTGCAATATCATCGTATTTAAATTCAGATCTTAAAAATACATGAATATGAAAAACCAACATCATTTGAAATTTTTTTGGGAATCAAGTCTTGACTTGAAAGCATCTTGAAAAGAATACTTATTTTTCTATTATTTAAACTAACAATAGGATAAACATTCATGTCTTTGTCCATTTTAATTCTTATTATTTCTAAACTTTGATTTTTATCGTAATTAATTTCATAGAATCCATCTAAAGCTACACATTCTTCAAAAGAGCTACTTCTTCTTTTGAGTTCAAGTATCGTACTAATCGTATCATTAATAACAGGATAATTATCAAACATCATGTCTAAACTCGTATATATTTTATTTTTATTGAAAGTCAAAAAGTTAAGATAACTAGGTAAATCAAAAAAGTTATCACCAGCGGGAAAATATACTTTGTTCTTAATCGATAAAATAAATTCATTTTCTAAAATCTTACTAAAAATATTATCCTTAAGTTGATGTATTTTATTTTCTTGCTCAGATAGAATCAAATTATTTTTTTTAAAAGTATTTTCATTGATATAGCCGTTTTGCTCTAACTTAACTAATAAGTCCTTTGAAAGTGAGATCTCTTTTAAAAGAATAAGCTTTATATTATTTCTTGAGGAGAGTTCAGTGAATTCAAACAAAGTATTAATAGCTTCCTTTATATTCCATATTGATGTTTGCGAATAATGAAATTTATATTTACTAAGAAGATATTCTAACTTCATTAATAGTCTTATTATCTCATTTGTAGGCTGTTCATAGATTATATTGTCATTCATAATTTCTCATTATCTAAAAATGAATATATTTTTTTACTAAATTCTTCCAAACTATTGTTATTTTCTATTATAAAATCTATTGATATTTTTTTAAGTTCTAATTTATTTTGATAGTTTATTATCTTATTTATCAAATCAATTTTGTAGCCTCTTTTTATTAATCTCTTAATTTGATTATCATTTGATGACTTTATTAGTATTATTTTCTTATATTTGATGCCTAATAAAACATTATTTACTGTTGGTAAAATTACGAAACAAGGTGATGACTTATTCATATCTATAAAATTTAAAATTTTTTCTTTTACTATCGGATGAATGAGTGACTCAATTTCGTTTCTAATTTCACTATATTCATATATATTATTTCTTATTTTATCCTTATTGATAGAATTACCGATTACAAATTCTTTTTTAATACCTTTAATGCTTTTAATTATATTTTTGTCTTTGTATAACTCGCCAACAAAATTATCGGCACAAAAAAATTTATATCCCTTTTTTGAAATAATGTTTGTGAAATATGATTTACCAGTAGCTATTTGTCCCGTAACTAAGTATACGTTCATGTTTTCAATGAGTTGTTATATTTATAATTGTATTATACGATTATAATTTAAATATTACTTGACTTAATGAAACAAAAATTAAAAATAAATCTTATCCAATTTAATCCTATAGTTGGTGATATTGACGGGAATGCAAATAAAATACTTAATTATATTAAGAAAAGTAGCTCTGATAATAATATATCGTTATATGTTTTTCCAGAAATGTCTTTATGTGGATATATACCTGAGGACCTATTATTCAGAAAGGATTTTAAACGATCCATAAATAAAAATATAAGGAAAATAGTGAGTAACACCTTAAAAGGAAACTATATATTTTTAGGAACACCAAGGTATGAAAAATTAGATAAAAAAGAAAAAGTATTTAATAGTTGTCTAATTATAAATAATAAAGGAATCGTTAATTATTATGATAAAAGGAACTTACCAAATTATGGTGTATTCGATGAAAAAAGATATTTCTCAAAAGGTAATAAAAAATTAACTATTGAAATTAACGGTATAAAAATTGCATTACTTATTTGTGAAGATATATGGGATAAAACTACTATATCAGAATCATTATCAAGCCCAAGCCCTGAAATATGTATTACTTTAAACGCTTCTCCATTTGAAATTGGTAAAAAAAATATAAGATCTGAAATTCTAAAAAAAGCAGCTAAAAAATATAAAACAAATTTTATATATTTGAATATTATAGGAGGCCAAGATGAAATTGTTTTTGATGGATCTTCTTTAATATACGATAAAAGTGGTCAAAAATTAATGCATATGAGTTCTTTTAAGGAAAGCATATTAACGTTAAATTATGCTAAAAAATTTAAAGTAAGTAAAAATATCAATATCATTGATAACAAGAAAAAACAAATTTCTGATATTTACGAAGCTATAAAACTTGGGACTAAAGATTATATACTAAAAAATAATTTCGAGGGTGTAATAATAGGTTTGTCTGGCGGAATTGATTCCGCTTTAACTTTAGCTATTGCTAAAGATATACTAAGTAAAGATAAAATTCTGCCTGTACTAATGCCCTCTATCTATACTTCATCATTAAGTAATAAATTAGCTAGGGAGCAATGCGCAATGTTAGGCATTACTCCTTACGAGATTCCCATTATTGATATAAATAAATCCGTAAAGTATGTAATTTCAGAAAATTTTTTACCGATTAATAATAATATTGCTGCTGAAAATATCCAATCTAGAATTAGAGGCTTGCTACTTATGACCTTATCAAATGAAACTGGAAAAGTTGTTTTATCTACAGGTAATAAAAGTGAGTTAGCTGTAGGATACTCAACACTTTATGGAGACATGTCAGGAAGCTTTTCCCCATTAAAAGATTTGTATAAAACAGACATATATAAACTTTCTATATATAGAAATTCTTTCAAAAAAGCTATACCAGAAAAAATTTTAAAACGTGAGCCTTCTGCTGAGTTAAATTTTAACCAGAAAGATACTGACTCTTTACCCTCATATGATAAATTAGATAAAATTCTAAAAAGCTTTATTGAGAAGAGAATGAGTGTTGATGACATTACAAATTTAGGTTTTGAAAGAAAACTTGTTAAAGAAATTATTAATAAAGTAATAAAAAATGAGTTTAAAAGGCGACAATCCGCACCTGGAGTAAAAATATATCCTGAATCCTTTGGGAAAGATCGAAGATTTCCAATTGTATCCAAGTTTAAATTTTAGGGGTTATTTAAATTATCAGAAGTAATCTCTTCTACAATCGGCTCTTCAGAAGTAATCTCTTCTACAATCGGCTCTTCAGAAGTAATCTCTTC
>MDTC01189914.1_pt1 | contig 15886 bp, 4 predicted proteins | sample 811181 | NCBI WGS metagenome assembly MDTC01 (sample SAMN05326644, study PRJNA326480) | marine metagenome | isolation source: seawater | place: Pacific Ocean: North | collected 2011
AAACTGTTGAGGTTATTTTAAAGACCGTTGGTTATAGTTCTGCGACAGCATTCCCATTTGAAGTTGGCGATAAGATCTTTGTAGAAAACGTCAGTGTTGGAGTTGGAAGTACTGGAAGAGGGTTTAACTCTGAAAAATACAACTATAAGTTATTCACTGTTACCGAGACTGATCCTAATATTGGCGGCGCAAATCCAACTATCAAGTATAGTCTTGATGGAGATTTAACTGACGGAAGAGTTCCTGGATTTTTTGATCCCAACAACTCTGCTGGTAGAGTAATACCACAAAAGCACTTCCCAATCTTTGCAGTTACTCTTAAGAAGAATACTTTTATTCAAGGAGAAACTGTAACTTCTGGTAATAGAGAGGGTTTAGTTGAAAGTTGGAACTTTAGAGGAGATGATCTAAATGTTAGAGTAACCTCAGATTCAACATTTAAGACTGGAGATGTTGTAAGAGGGGAAACGAGTGGTTCTGTTGCTACGATTGAAAGCAATAAAACTTACAAGGCATCATATGTAACTGGAGGAACCAGTATCGTAGAAAATGGTTTCCTAAAGGATACTGGAAGAACTAACTTTGATCTCCAAAGACTGCATGATAATGATTACTATCAGTACTTCTCGTATTCTGTTAAGTCTGAAGTTGATCTTGAGAAGTGGGATAATGCAGTAAGTTCTCTAGACCACACTGCAGGATTTAAGAAGTTCAGTGATCTCCAACTGGTATCTGCTGGTGCCACGACTGGCATTGCAACAGATCAAAATGACGGAGACTTCTTAGGTATCGCTAACATTGATCAGTTAATTGATCTGAACTGTGTAAATGATTATGATTTAGCAACTGAAAATAATATCTTTATTAATGATGAAGTTCGTTCTGATGAGATTATCTTAAAAACAAGAGATCTTCAAGATTATTTTGAATCTATTGGTAATAGAGTCTTGATGATTGATGATATCAGTGATCAGTTCAATGACAGACCAAGACCTACAAGATATTCAGTTATTGATGAGTTCCCACTCACAAGTTTCCGTGCTAGAAAGTATCTTCTCTTTGTTCGTGATAGAAGATTTACAGAAACTAGAGAAAACATCTTTGTTTCTATTCTTCATGATGATCAGTTTGGTTATCTTAACCAGTATGGAAGGGTTGAAACTGTCGAAGACATGGGTTACTTCGACTTTGATGTTGTTAACGGTAATGGAAGACTTCTATTCTTCCCAGAAAAGTATAGATTTAACAACTTTGATATAACCTTTACTGCATATGGTCTGAAAGATGGAATCTCTGGAATCGGTAACACAGCTCTGGGCAATGTTGCTGAAATAAGAACAACAAATAAAACTGTTCCAACTGGTGTTGTAACTCCTATTGTTTCCATTGCGAACACATATAGAGCATCAAAACTTCTGATTGATATTCAGACCGATGATCAACGCTATGAGTTTGATGAGTTTACCATTATCCATGATGGTAACGGATCTTGTGGAGAGATTGATGCTATTGAATATGCACAGTTAACCTCACACTCTCGCGATGAAGCAAGTAGTGTTGGTCTTGGAACTTATAGTGTTGTTTGTGGTACTGCAACAACTCAGTCATATCTTGTTGGTCTTAGCACGGCACTCTTTACATCTTTGGTTGGATTTGCTACTGCTCCCAATGGAACAGGTATTGGTGATAATGGTGGATTTGCGATTGGAACACACCTCAAAGTTGGTGGAGATACTGGAATTGGCACAGACAAGAGAGTTGCGATTACAACATCACTTGATGTACAAACCGTAGATACTTTTGTCTTAACTGGTCTTGCTGGTGATGATAATAATGGTGGCGAAGAGCCAATGGATGCGATTGGTAGAAGTGAGGCTCTAGTCCTGAACTACAGTATTGATGGAGGAAGCACATTTATTGGCATAGGTACTATTATTGGACCAACTGATGTTACCGCTCCACTAAGAGAGTATTCTCTGACGATTCCAGTTGCTGCTAGAACATCATCTACAATATTCCAGATTGAGCAACCAACATCTAATGGATCTCCATATGATGAATATGGTATTACCCATATTGGATTTAAAGGTTCTGCAGGAACAGATAACATCATTGTTAACTTCCACCCATTCGCAGGTGTTGGTGCATCTGTTGATGTTCTCCGAGTTTCTATTGGAGATACTTCAGCAACAGGAGTTGGAACAACGACTCTCAATACTGCTATCATTGATTCTAACTATACTTCTATTGGATCTTCAAGTTCACCAATAGAAAATACAGTTGCAACATATGATGCCACAATCTACAACGGTGGATACTACATTGTTACGGTAGAAGACCTTACAAATGGTTGGTCTCAGGTTTCTGAGTTGATGGTCGCTAATAATAATGAGTTCACGAATATTACTGAGTTTGGTGAACTAATCACCATGGTAACTCTTGGCGAATTTGGCGCAAGAAGATCAGGTGATGAAATTCAAATCACATTTGAACCAAATCCAGATTCTGATATGGAAGTCAGAGTCTTCCAAAACGCAATGCGATTGGTAGATCCTCTAAATGGAGTGACTACTATAGACTTTAATAATGGTACGATTCAGACAGGTGCTGGAGAATATTTTGGCACTGAAAATGATGTTAAGAGATCGTTTGAACTTACTCACAAAACCCTTCCAATCTTTAGAAGAGAATTTGATCCAGGTGTAGTTGGTGTTGTAAGTATTACTGATAATACCTTTAGAATACCACAAAACTTCTTTGTAACAGGTGAGGAAGTTACTTATACTGCTGCAGATAACTTTATTTTACCAGAACCTATTGGTATTGCGACCACCACTATTGCAGGTGTTTCTACAGACAAGCTCCCATCAACAGTTTATATTGTCAAACTGAATGAACTTGATATTCAAGTTGCTGCTAGTGCATCGGAAGCATTATCAGTACCACCTTCGGTCTTAGATATTACTTCTGTTGGTGTTGGAACTGTTCACAGATTTGATGCACGCAAACAAAATACAAAAGGTTTGATTGCTATTGATAATATGATTCAATCGCCTATTGCGGGTGCTGCAATTACGATGAGTCTTGTAGGGACTGTTCAACCAACCACAGATCGTATTACCCTTAGTGGTATAACCTCAGTTTTTGCTGGTGATCTTCTGAAGATCAATGACGAAATCATGAGAGTTGCGACAGTTGGCGTTGGAACTACCAATGTCTTAATTGTCAATAGACCTTGGATGGGAACTGGACTGGGAACCCACCAAAGTGGAGATAACATTACTAAGATTGTAGGCAACTACAATATTCTTGATAACCAGTTGCACTTCGCTGCTGCACCATATGGAGCATATCCATTAAGCACAACTAGTGGACCAGTAGATCAACGCGACTGGACTGGAGTAACTACACATAGTACCTTTAGCGGAAGAATTTTTACAAAAACTTCTGAAGAAGGAACTGATATTGAACCATACGCTAATAATGTAATATTTGATGATATCTCAACAGATTTCAATGGCATCACAACTACCTTTGTATTAAAATCTGAAGGAAACTTTGTTACAAACGTTGCTCAAGACAATGGCATTATTCTGGTTAGAGACATTTATCAGGGACCAAGAAGAGCAGATGATGTAGTTATTATTGGTGGTGATTATGAACTTGTTGAAGGATCTGGAATAACCACTGCCATCTTCCAAGGAACTGATGTTGGTATCAAGTATGACAATAATACAAATAACATCCCCAGAGGCGGTATAATAGTCTCTCTTGGATCAACAGCGTCTCGTGGGTATCAACCCCTTGTAAGTGCTGGAGCGACCGCTACAGTGTCTTCTGGGGCGATTACAGCGATCTCTATTGGTAACACTGGAGCTGGTTACAGAGAGTGGTATCAAACTGAAGTATTAGTCAGTGCATACAATCCTGTAACAGGAACATCTTCAACTATTGGTGTTGCAACTGTATTTGATGGTCGTGTTATTGGTGCGAGACTGGATTCTCCAGGAACTGGATATGCTACAACTAATCCCCCAACATTGTCATTTGATTCTCCTGCAGGATATTCAAATATTCCACTGGTGTATTCTAATGACTATCCCAATAATAGTGGAGTTGGCACAGGTTTAGTTGTTGATATAACTGTAGGACAAGGATCTACAGTAGTTGATTTCAATGTTGTGAACTATGGATTTGGATATAAAGAAGGAGATATTCTTACTATCCCAAGAAGTGGTATTAGTAGCATACCTCGTGACAGTAGTTTTGAGCATATTGAGTTTACACTCACTGTACAAAAGACATATAAAGATGAGTTCAGTGGATGGTCACCTGGAAACTTCCAGAGATTTGATGATATAAGCACTCTCTTTAATGGATATAGAACTGAGTTCCCATTAGTCTTTAATGGTGTCAGAACATCTATCCGCGCTAGAGCAGGATCTCAAATTGACGTTCAAGCAGCACTTCTTGTCTTTATCAATGATATTCTTCAAGTTCCTGGAGAAGGTTATATCTTTAATGGTGGATCCACCATTACACTCACTGAAGCTCCTCTTGGATATGATGCGTCTTCTCCATATAACGGTGATCAAGTCAAGATCATGTTCTATAGAGGATCTAAAGACATTGATGTTGTTTTAGTTGATATACTTGAAACAATCAAGGTTGGTGATACTGTTGAACTGTATGATGATTATCCTGTATATGACGAAGATCCAAGACTCGTTGTAGATATTACAGCAACTGATACTTTAGAAACTAATGTTTATCCTGGTCCTGGAATCTCTACAGATCTTTCTTATGAGAGAGCACTGCAGTGGTGCCGTCAGACTGAAGATAAGATCATCAATGATCAACCAGTAGCAAAAGATAGAGAAATCTATAAGGCATTAGTAAATCCAGCAGCTGCCATCTTACAGGATGTTGGAGTTGGTGATACCACAATCTATGTTGAGAGTGTTAAGACATTCTTTGATAGCACCAAAGAAAATGCTCAAGGAAAGATTAAAAACTCTCTTGAGATTATGTCTCAAGATTCAGTTTGTGCTGCTGCTGCAACTGCTGTAGTTTCCGCTGCTGGCACAATCTCATCCATTGTCCTCACGGATCCAGTCACTGGACTCGGAACCACTGGCGCTGGTGGTGCTGGATATCTTGCTGCACCAGATGTATCAATATCTCTTCCAACAGGAATCGGTACAACTGGAAGAGCAGAAGCAACTGCTAATATTAGTAATGGAATGGTGACAAGTTTCACTATTACTAATCCTGGTTATGGATATACCTTTACCAATGTTCCTTTGGTAATGATATCTGAACCAGATGCACACAAAGAAGATCTACTTGGTAAGGGATACAAAGGTGATTTCGGTATTATTGTTGGTATTGCCACAACAACTGTCGTTGGAACTGCAACAACAGGAGTTAAAGGTTTAGTTCTTAATCTTGATATTGAAGAGGATTCTTTCCTTAGAGATCCAGTTTATGTTGGAACTGCAATAAGTGAAACTAGAATCGAAGTTGGAGATTACTTTGCCATTAGTAATACCAACTTGGGTCTTGGAGTAACAGCTCTTAGATATGCTGATGGATCTACGATTAGTTATGGATCAACATTCTTTGATGGAATCTATCAAGTTGCTAATGCTGAATATGGATCTGAACTTGCAGGAACTCTAATTGAAGAAACTCGCTATGTCACTATTGACTTTGAAATGTTTGATAGTCCTGTTGTTGTTGGTCCAAATGACCCAGATGGAACTATTATCACTGGTTCACCATTCACATTTAGTATAACAGAAACTATTGATAGTCCTGTAGAGGTTTCTGCAACATCTACTGCAAAAATCTTGAATGGAGTTACAATCACTATTGATGATATTGCAAGAACTGCTCTTATTGTTAATGATTCTGCAAGAGCAATCATTGGCGATGCGGTTCCATCCAGAATCACGGTTCGAGTTGAAGATTTCAATGGTATTGAATCCCAGATCCATCCTGGAAGTTATAATGGAAGATTCTATGGCGACTACAGTTGGGGTAAGATTGACATTATACCAAGAACTTCAACTAGAGATTTTGTTGGATATTCTACAGAAGGTTATGTCGGTCTCTCTTCTTCACCATTCATTAGAAGAAAGAATCCACTCAAGACTATTAACTATCTTTGATAAATAAGTAAAAAACCTATAAGAAATGGCTGCCATTATAACTGACCAACTGAGGATTTTGAATGCCAAGAACTTTGTTTCTTTGGCATCATCTGATAAAAACTCATATTATGCGTTTGTTGGTTTACCACACCCACAAGAGTTGTATTCAGATTGGGACACAACTCCTCCTGCTCCTAAGGATGCTGAAGATCAGGAAAACTCTTATTGGGACACTATGATCGCCCTCAAAAAGATCATACCTGGTGATGTTAGACAGGTGGTCAGAAAGATTGAGTGGGTCTCTGGAAATACTTATGACATGTATCGTCATGATATAACTAGAGATCACCCATCCAAACCATCTCAAGCACTCAGTATTTACTCTGCAAACTACTATGTTGTAAATAGTGACTTTAGAGTTTATATTTGCTTACAAAATGGCACTAACCCAGAAAATCCAAATGGGAGACCTTCTCTTGATGAACCAACATTCACAGACTTAGAACCAAGGGCAGCTGGTTCAAGTGGTGACGGTTATATCTGGAAGTATCTTTATACTATCAAACCAAGTGATATTGCAAAGTTTGATACTATTAACTTTATGCCAGTTCCAAAAAACTGGGATACTGAAACCTCAACAGACACTTGTGGTAATAATGTAGCGTCTGTTAGGGAGAATGCTGGCACTAGTGGACAAATCAAGATTTGTACCATCAAGAACCGTGGTGTTGGTATTGGAACTGCTAACACAACATACACTAAAGTTCCTATCAGGGGTGATGGATCTGGTGCAGAGTGTACTATTGTAGTTAATAACGATTCAAAAGTAGAGTCTGTTACTGTCTCTAATGGTGGTTCTGGTTATTCATATGGAACTATAGACACAAATGCTGGTGGTGTTCCATCGGGAACTACTTCTCCAGTGTTTGATGTGATTATTCCGCCACAAGGTGGTCATGGGGCAGATGTTTACAGAGAACTGGGTGCTTTCCGAGTATTGGTTTACTCAAGAATTGAAAATGATACCCAAGATCCCGATTTCATTACTGGAAACCAGATTTCTAGAATTGGTTTAGTGGAAGATCCAAAAGCATTTGGAACGACTACTGTTTTAACAAAGTCAAAAGCAAGTGCTGTAGGTGCTATTCGTTTGGGTATTGGATATAGTACCGCAACATATCCAGCAGACTCTGTGATTTATCAAACTATTGGAACAGGGTCTACTGCTGTTGCTAGAGTTGTATCTTATGATAAAACAACAGGAGTATTGAAGTATTGGCAAGATAGAACTCTTGTTGGATTTAATACTGATACAACAAATCTTCTTGAGTTCACTAAAAACACATCTCCAACATATGGATTTGATTTGAAGAAGTTTACAGCAACTCCATCTAGTGGCGGATCTATTCAAATCATCAAAGCAGGTGACACTGCAGGTGTTGGTATTGATACTGCACTTACTGGTTCTACACTGTCACTAAATAATAAAACATACAACTTGGGTCAAGAGTTTACAAGTGGTCTGGCGAATCCAGAGGTTCAAAAGCACACTGGAAACATTCTTTATGTAGATCATAGACCTGCGATTACCAGATCTCAAAACCAAAGAGAAGACATAAAAATAGTATTGCAATTCTAACGAATTATGCCACAGGAACTCAACCTCAACGTATCGCCATATTTTGACGATTTCAATAAAGATAAAGAATACTACAAGGTTCTATTCAAACCTGGGTATCCTGTTCAGGCGAGAGAGCTAACTGGTCTCCAGTCAATTCTTCAGAATCAGATAGAGCAGTTTGGTAACCATGTTTTTAAAGAGGGATCTGTTGTAATCCCTGGTCAGATCAGTTATATTGACAACTACTATGCAGTAGAAGTTCAATCTGAGTATCTTGGTATTAATATTTTATCATATCTCAACTCTCTTGTTGGTAAAACAATAAGAGGAGAAAATACTGGCGTTAGAGCAACAATCCTTTCAGTATTGCCATCTACAGAGTCTGAGAGAGGCAATAATACCTTATATGTAAACTTCTTAGACTCTGATTATCTTACTTCTTCATATCAATCTTTCGCAAATGATGAAGTCCTTCTTTTAGAGGAGGGTTTATTTGGAGCTAATGAAATTGATGCAGGTAAAAGTGTTATTGTCCAACCTGGATCTGGATTTGCAGTAACTATTCCTGTTAATACAAACTCAGTTGGTTCTGCAGTATACTTGAATGAAGGGGTATATTTCTTAAGAGGTTATTTTGTAACTGTTCCTGAGCAAACTTTAGTCCTTGATCAGTATAGCAATACTTCTAGTTATAGAGTTGGTTTTCAGATAACTGAAGAAGTTATAGACTCTAATGAAGACGAAACTCTTGTAGATAACGCAAAGGGATTCAATAACTACGCTGCTCCAGGAGCGGATAGATTAAAAATCACTGCAGATCTTGTCAAGGTAGATCTCGGTCAAAATGACGTAGAAAACTTCGTAGAGTTATTAGAAGTAAGAGATGGTATTTTAAGATCTTTAATCCAAGATCCTCAATACAATATTCTTGGTGACGAATTAGCAAAGAGAACTTTTAATGAATCTGGTGATTACTATATTACTCAACCAACTGTCATTTCAAAAGAGACTCTCAATGATCTCAAGGGAAATGGTGGCATTTTTAATGCAGGAGAGGTAACTTATAATAACAATAATCCAAGTGATGATCTGGGAACATATCAGATTTCTCCAACTAAAGCAGTTGTAAAAGGTTATTCTGTAGAAACTATTAGTTCTGCTTTTGTAGATTTTCCCAAACCAAGAACTACAAAATCAGTTATTAACCAAAGAACAAACTATGTAACTGGTCCAACATACACTCTTAATAGAGTTCATGGATCTCCAGAAATCGGTATTGGAACAGACTTTGTTGTTCATTTGATGGAATCCCGTAAGGGAACATCTGGAATTGCTTCTGCTGGAAGGGAAATTGGACTCGCTAGAGTTTATGACTTTGCATTGGAAAGTGGATCTTATGATACTACTAATCCAGATACTAATGAATATGATATTTCATTGTATGACATTCAAACATATACTGAGATAACACTAAATCAGAGCATAACTCTTGCCGTTCCTACTCATGTAAGAGGAAAATCTAGTGGTGCAACTGGATTTTTAAGATATGCTGTAAACGGAGGAAGACTCCTCACAGTGTATAATACTAAAGGAAAGTTCAGAGATGGTGAAGAGTTTATCTTTGATGGTGTAGATAACTCTAGAGTTTCTGTTGCAACCACTGCATATGGAACAGAGCAAGTAAAATCTATATTTGCTACTGTTGGAGTAGGAGGTACATTTAATGCCGACATTAAACAACGCACTGCAACTACTGTAGGATTTGTAAGTATCACAGCTGCATCTGGTGGAGTTAGTACTGTAACTTCTGCTGATGTCAACTTTGTGGGTATTGCAACTCTTGGAAGCACCGTAGCATTTACTAATGTTGGATATTCTACAGTAAGTCTTGCTAGAGTCAATAGTGTTTCCAGGTCATCTTTAACTATTGCTGGTGTAACAACTGTTTCTGGTATTTGTGATGGTGCTTTACCCACAAATGCAATTTCTCCAAGTGATTTCAGAATATTATCTTCATCATTCCAGTCTTCAACTGATAATACTCTCTACACAGTATTGCCCAAGAAGAATATTTCTAATGTAGATACTGCCAACACTTCTATTATCATTAGGAAAAAATATTCAGTTACTGTTGTTAGTAACGAGACTAACACCATTCAAACCAATGCAGGCGAAACCTTCTTACCATTTGATGAAGAAAGATATATCCTCATGCGTAATGATGGATCTGTAGAGGAGTTGACGGCTGATAAGTTTATTTTCAACTCTGCAAATACAACTTTAAAGATTGAAGGTTTAGCAAATACTGATGGTGGTGCAACTTTGATTGCAACACTCACGAAGTCATCAGTTACAGCAAAACAAAAAAATAGAAAGAAGATCAATGTTTTGAATCTTACTTTCTCATCAAATGCAGCATCTGGAGTTGGCACAACCACTCTTAATGATGCTCTTGCATATGGGACATATCCATATGGAACTAGAGTACAAGATAAGGATATCTGTTTATTAAAACCAGATGTCACTAAACTCTGGGGTGTCTTTGAATCTGATGATACTGAGTTTGCAGATCTTCCCTCTATCAATCTAACTGGAATCAGTGGTGTTAATGCAAAAACTACCGATCTTCATATTGGTGAGGAGTTTGAAGGACAGAGTAGTGGTGCTATAGGTATCTATTGCGAAAAGTTATCTGATAGTAAGATTGGATATATTCTACTTAATCAAGAACTTTTCCAAGAAGGAGAAACCTTAAAGTTCAAAGAAACTGGCGTCCTAGCAACTGCAGAGATTACTAATAGAGGTGATAATAATATCACCAGAAACTATACTCTTGACAATGGTCAAAGATCTACGATTTATGATTATGGAAGAATTGTAAGAAAGGATCTCAAATCAGCACCAACAAGAAAGTTGAAAGTTGTATTTGAAACCGCTGAGTTTAGTTCTTCAGACGCTGGTGATATTATAACAGTCAACAGTTATAATGAGTTTGATTATGGCAATATCACTAGAGTAAATGGAATTCCAAACTCAGACATTCTTGATATCAGACCAAGAACATCTACAGTAGGTCTTGTTACAACTGGAGATTTATCTCCATTTGAGTTTAGAGGTAGATCTGTCAATGCTACTGGAAACTCTGTTCCTAATATTTTAGCAGGTGATGAACAGATCAATATTGGATATTCATATTATCTTCCTAGAGTAGACAGACTGTTCTTAACCAAAGATGGCGTATTCCAGTTAAATCGTGGCACCGCCGCAGAAAGTCCTCAGCTACCAAGTGCTGTCGATGACGCAATAGAAGTTGCAAGAGTATCTCTCCCAGCATATCTCTATAATATTGATGACGCGGACATTAATGTCTTTGAGTATAAGAGATATAAGATGTCTGATATCAATAAACTTGAGAAGAGATTAAGCAATCTTGAACTCTTTACTGCATTATCACTTCTTGAGGTTGATACTGCTAATCTTCCCATTAAAGATAAAAATGGTCTTGTAAGATTTAAGTCTGGTTTCTTTGTTGATGATTTCTCCTCAACAAAAGCACAAAGAAAAGAAACTATTGTAAAGAATAGTATTGATGTTGTCAATAGTGAGTTAAGACCTGCTCCTTATACCACTGAAGTTGATCTTCTTCTTGGAAGCACTTCTACTATAGGCATTAATGGTGCTGCAGATCCTTTTGTTGATACTGAGTTTGTTTCAGATTTACTCGGTTCAAACGTTAAGAAAACTGGACAACTTGTAACTCTTGATTACACAGAAGTTTCTGAGATTGAGCAACCATATGCAACCAGACAAGAGAGAGTTTCCCCCGTTCGTTCCTCTTATTATGGTGGAAGTATTGAGTTGACTCCATCTTCTGATGTTTGGGTTGATCAAACAACAGTGAATGCTAGAAACAATGAATATCTGAGCAACTATACCGAATCTCCAGAACAGTTGGGTATTACTGACAATGATAAGCAGGCAGGATTCAACCCTGTTGTTTGGGGTTCTTGGGATACGTTCTGGTCAGGTTTAGATGATGGGTATTCATCTAGTATTCTTGAAAACTATGATGTTGTAAATGATTATATTCAAACCTATAATAAGACAGGTACATCTTCTGTTCAAAATGCAAGAAAGGTTCTGAAGAATCTTTTCGGAGATAATGCCAGCTCTCAGATTGTTCCATATCTTAGAACTAGGAATATTGAATTTGTTGCTAGAAGAATGAAACCATTTACAAGAGTTTATGGTGTTTTTGAGGGGCAAGATATTCAAAGATATATGGTTCCTAAACTGATAGAAATTGAAATGATTTCTGGTTCTTTCCAAGTTGGAGAGACAGTTGTTGGACTGTTTGGAAGTAAGTTTGATACTAACATTCCATCAATCAAGTTTAGAGTTGCTCAACAAAATCATAAGTTTGGTCCATATAATCTGCCGACTCAAATCTTTGCTGCAAATCCATATTCTAGAGAAGCAGTTATTCCTTCAGCATATTCTGCAACTTCTACAATATTGAACGTTGATACTTACAGTTTGTCTGCACAATCTCTTGGAGACTTCTATGGTTGGGTAACATCTGGTATGACTTTAAGGGGTCAAACTAGTGGAGCCGAAGCAACTATCACGGATGTTAAGTTCATTACAGATCAAAAAGGTGTAGTCATTGGATCTCTCTTTATTCCAGATCCAAGTATTACATCAAACCCAGCATTTGAAAGCGGTGTCAAAACCTTTAAACTTTCAAGTAATAAAGTTCTGTCTCAAACCAGTGGCGTTCCTCTTACAAGCGCAGAAGAAAAGTTCTACTCTGTTGGTATCTTGAATAATACTCAAGAAAATCTAACTGCCACACGTCCAGTTAGATCTGAAACTCAGAATCTTGTAGATTTTTCCATTAATAAGAGTGGCAATTCATCTATTGTTTCTGCGACAACTTTAGGTAACGATAGTCCATCACAGACACCTATTAGTGATGGAGCATCTCCTAATGCAGGACTTCAAGGTGTTCAGGGAACTCAAGGTGCTCAAACATCTCAGTTTGTCTCTGGTATTCAAGGAACGGTAACTTCTATCGGAACAATAGAACCAAGTGCTTCACCAGCATCTCCAGATACGGTTGCTCCTGGTTCTGTTGATGTTACAACTGAGTTCTTCTCTGTTTCTACAGGTCCATCAGCAACATCAACAAGTTTGACTGCTTCTGATGATGAAACTGTTGAAGTGAGCACGACATTTATAGCAACCCCTGATATTTCTCAGACTCTTGGTGGTGCCAATAATAATGGCGGTGGTTCTGGTAGTGGTGGTTCTAGTGGTTACTAAATAGGTTAGATAGACCGACACTACTAAGTGATATCTAAGAAATGAAACTTATAGATCCTTTAGCCCAGTCTTTTTACATTGAGTCTGATAGTGGAGTTTTTGCAACTTCAGTTGATGTATTTTTCTCTGCAAAGGACACTACCCTTCCAGTTACTATTCAACTGAGACCTATGGTCTTAGGCAAACCTTCATCTGAAGTAATACCTTTTGGTGAAGTTGTTCTGGAACCAGGACAAGTAAACACCTCAGATGATGCATCTGTAGCTACTAAAGTTACTTTTCCATCACCAGTTTATTTGCCTGGCAAGCAGTTTCATGCACTCTGTGTTGTTTCAAACTCAAACAACTATAGAGTGTGGACTTCAAGACTTGGGGAAATTGATATTGCTTTAAGTTCTGGTGAGGAATCTAGAGAAGTTTTTGTATCACAAACTCCACTCTCTGGTAATTTGTTCAAGTCCCAAAACGGAGGAGAGTGGATTGAAAGTGCTTACGAAGATCTAAAGTTTACTCTTCGCAGAGCAGAGTTTGTTGGAAACGGTAATATTAATTTCTATAATCCAAATCTCAGTGAAGGTAATGAGGAGATTGCAACTCTTGTCAGAGATCCTCTAACTACCAAAACAAAACAAATCAGAGTTGGTTTAGGAACAACTATAAGTGGTGATTTTGCTCCTGGCACTACGGGAATCAACACAGGATTGACAATATCTCAAAATAATACCAACGCAACTGGAACTTTAGTAGGTTTTGCTGGATCTGCCACGGGCGATCTGACCATTACAAATGCAGGTGCTGGGTATTCAACCATCAGTGGATCAATCGTTCATAGTGGAGTTGATCTGATTACAGTAACTGGAAATGGTGAAAGTGCAACTGCTGATATCACTATTACTGATGGAGTTGCAGTAGCAGCTACTATTGTTACTGGTGGAAGTGGATATGCACAGGGTGATGTAGTAACAGTATCATCTTTGGGGGATTCAACCATTGGTAAAAATATGCAACTGACTGTTGCAAATACTTTTGGCAATAATACTCTTATTCTGGATCAAGTTCAAGGAGACTTCTCTATTGGTGCTGGAAATACAATACAATATACAACAAATGATGGTGTTCTTACAGTTGCAACTGGTATTGCTGCAAGTTCAGTGACTACTGCGGTTGATGGTCTTCATATAAAAGTCAATCATAGAAATCATGGATTATGTGCAACTCACGGTTCAGTAGTTCTGTCCAATATTCTTCCAGATATTGCTCCAACAAAACTTACGGCAGCGTATTCTAAGGATTCTACTATCGCTATTTCTGTTGATAATGGAACTTCATTTGGAACATTTGAAGGTGTTGGTGTTGGATCAACCAATCCTGGTTACGCAATCATAGGGGACGAAATCATTTCATATGATAGTGTAGTAAATAATCAACTTACAGGAATCACTAGAAATATTGATGATACCCTTTCATATACTTATGATGTAGGAACAGAAGTTCGTAAGTATGAACTATCTGGAGTCTCATTGAGAAGAATTAATAAGGAACATGATTTAACAAGCGTAACTGTTAGTAATCCATTAGACCTTGACTATTATAATGTAAAACTTGATATGTCAACTAATGGTATTGATAGAAGTGTAGGAACTAGTTTCCCCAAACTATACTTAAATCAAACTAAATCTACAGGTGGCGAACAGGTAAAAGCAACTCAAAACATTATATTTGATATCGTAAAACCAGTTGTTCAATCAATGGAAGTTAGAGGAACTGCCATTGAGTCTTCAATCAGAACTATATCTGCACATACTGTTGCAGGTGGAGAAACTCCTTATGCTGACCAAGGATTTGAAAATATTAGTCTTAAGAAGTCAAACTATTTGACTTCACCAAGAATGATCGCGTCAAAAGTCAATGAAACAAATGATTTAACTACTCTTCCTGGTAATAAGTCATTTACCATGAATATGAATCTTTCTACTTCAGATTCTAGAGTATCTCCAGTTGTTGATTTAGATCGTATAAGTGTTATCTTGACATCAAACAGGATCAATAATCCTATTTCAAACTATGCAACTGACATTAGAACTTCTACTTTGGCAGAAGATCCATCTGCATTTGTATACGCTACAAAACCCATTGCGTTAGAAGTTCCAGCAAATGCAATCAAAGTTATTTTCTCTGCATACATTAATCAATCTAGTGATGTAAGAGTATTCTACGCTCTTCAAGAAGAACCATCAGATGAACCATTCTATTATCCTTTCCCAGGATATTCAAACATAGACAGTGAAGGCATTATTGATGTTGCTAATAGTGATGGAACTTCGGATGTAAATGTTCCAAAGACAGATGTTCTTGGATTTTCTCAAGAAGAGTTAATCTATAGAGATTATGAGTATACGATTGATGATTTAGAATCTTTTAGGTACTTTAGTATTAAGATTGTCGGATCTTCTACCGATCAAGTATATCCACCAAGAATAAGAGATTTAAGAATCATTGCTCTTGCTTGATGATGAAATACTCTAAGGTAGAAGGATTTAATAGTCTCATGAGAGATGAAGTTTCTCATGCAGTGATAAACACCAATATCAATGAATATCACAAATATTTGTCTGAAAAACAAAAAAAGATTTCTGAGAAAACTCGAATTGAATCTATTGAAAATGAACTATCAGATCTTAAGACAGATGTCAGTGAAATAAAAAATCTATTGAAGCATATTGTCAAATCATTATAGATAATATAGGGGGATTGCAACAATGGCACAACCATCCACAAGACAAGG
>MDTC01159588.1_pt1 | contig 15881 bp, 7 predicted proteins | sample 811181 | NCBI WGS metagenome assembly MDTC01 (sample SAMN05326644, study PRJNA326480) | marine metagenome | isolation source: seawater | place: Pacific Ocean: North | collected 2011
GCTGGTGAATTGGTGTATAGCACAAAGCCAACAATTTATTTTTATAGGACTGGCTCAGCTTTAAATGGCATTGATGGATATAGAAATGTGACTGCCTCTATGCAATATAATCGACACACCTATCCATACAATACGCCGTTTTATGCCACTCATAAGATCCGCGGTAGAGATCCGATGTATGATTCATATAATGATTTTAAGGATAGTGATAATCTTAAACAATCAGGCCGGGATTTCTCTATAATTCCAGAATTCAAAATGTCAGATCATATGGATTATTATATGGAAGAGATCAAGCCAAGTAAAGATAAGAAAATTTTCAAAATTAAAAACGATGCGAAAGATCACAAATCGGCAGATGTAATACCTAAGATTGTAAGAGTTGCAAATGTTTATGATAATGTAAATACAACACACTTAAGGCACAAACTAAATTTTCTTCGAATCGACGGCGCAGATGTCACAGCAAGCTCCGGAACAGAGTCGTTGTTATTGGCCAATCCGAGCGTAACCAATTATGATTATAATGATATTAGCGGCGCCGCATTGAATAATTTTAACGATGCTAAGTTTTCGTATACAAGTGATAGCGGTTCTGTGGCTTTTTATGAAAAATATTCTCATCCTGACTCGTTAGTTAATTTTTCTTATCTGATCGATCAGAAAGAGAAAGGTTTTGATGACGATAGAGATACAATTCCCAACAAGATAACTTTTACTTGTCATGGTGTCAAGAAACTACTACCGTATAATGGCTTTTATCCTGTTTTAAGAACAACACAAATAGGAAATACATTTAAGAGCGCGTTCAACCCCCACATAAAGAATATTAATCCCACCATACCTGGGGGGCAAACTGCTGATGACGCACAAATCGCAGCATTACAAACTATTCTGGAACCTTTCGCCGCCCCGGGAGTCTTGTTTAATTCTATTAAATCCGGAATTGCAGTTGATTATCCCATTTATTATCGCGACGATTCTAACTCCATCGGCTATGAACCTCTTTATTATCAACCCACTGAGTTCACTTCTGCTTCATCCGGCGCCCCACGTACACCAGGGACGGTTGGGATGGTGCAGCCACAATTTAGTGCATCGTTTAATTATGGCGGTGGGTATATGATGGGGTCTTCCAGGTGTATGCCGACAATTTTAAATAATCGACCGAATGAAAGATTCACATTTGAAAACCTGTATGACATAAAAAGTTTAAGAAAATTCTCTAATGGTTTTTTTGCAGGTGTCTCTGACTTTGTTGATTTGGACCGGTCTTCAGGGTCATATACAGATGCATCCTATGGGACTCCAGCTGAGCTTGTCGGCCTTGCTTGTCTAAAGGGCGCCCCATATGCAAAATTAGATACAAGTAATATGTTAGATACAAAAAACATGTTTATTTATGAGTCTTCGATTAATAATTTCCTTTGTGAAACAATGGAATTCTTTTTAGCAGATTCATCACCTGGCGTTAAACTACCAGTTATTACTTCACGCCCTAAAGCAGATGATATAACAATTGATCTTAATGCTGATTATTACATGGAAGTTACGTTAAGGATGGGTTTTAAGCAAGTTATGGCTGAAGGTCCACGAAACGCTGGCATCGGCGGCGGGAGCTTTCAAGATAATATATACGTTAACAAATCAATGATGAGAGGGTATATTTATGGGCCTCCAATTGAAGCCGTTGCGCAGCAAGCAGGCGCTACAGTGGTGGGCACTTCTACACCGGATAGTATTAGCGGCTCGACTGACACTACATCTAATATCAGTCCGACAGAATTTGAAAGTTATATTGGAGCCAATTTACAAGACCCCGCTTATCACGCCTATACTCCTCCTTATTTTTATGGCGATAGTACTTTTGTTATAGCATATACGGCCAGTGTCAACGCTTTGCTGTCTACCGAAGTAAAAAGCGAAATTAGTATTCCGGAGCTTTTAGCGGGCGCCCGACATCCAAGCGGCTCGTTTACATCGGAAGAATATTTAACATCGTCTTTAGATGGATCAGGAATAGATCAACTATGCTTATATGTACCTACGAACGCATCTGTTTCAAGTGGGTCTGCTGTGAGGATGAAACCACAGGCCAGTGTTGATGTCTTTAATGAGGAGGTTAAGCTTTTAGAGAGAGGAGGCAGTAATAAAACGTATGATATGCTATATATTGCCCCTAAGTGGGTGTGTCCTGTATTAGACTTCTCATCATCTGTATCTGTTGTAGAAAACAAGACTATTGGCGCTAATGGCACAACCATCACCGGCGCATACACAACAATTGCCAATTCTTATCACGACTACACCACCGGCAAAGGAATGTGGGGTGGTTATGGTGTCGACCCATACGATGCGTCAGCAATGAAGGCCGCTGGCCTTTCAACTGATAATAAGGGCATTTTTCTTGAGATTAATGATTCTTTCGTGGGTAAATCAAACAGCACCCTTACATCCCCGCGCACAGATTTTCAAAATCCCAACAAGAAATACACAAAAGCTTTTACAGCTGCAGCAGGTAACAGGGCTGAATCATTATTGAACAAGCTTGGTTTTGAAAAAGAAACCCGAGAGATTGGTAAGTTTGCTTCTTCAAAACAAGTTTCAGAGGCCGTTATATTAATACCTTATTTTGACCGACCAATCAACATAGGGGTGAATATTGATACCAGACCTGTAGGCAATAATAGTGCAGATCTCACTCTCGATCAAGAATCAACAGACATCAGTATTGTGCAAGCTGGCAATGAAATACCAGGTAACGAAATATATAGTACCCGAGAAATAGTGCCTGGTAAGCACTTTCTCCCATACCAACTTGGCTTGTTCGAGAATATTTTAAGCGTGATTTTGGCTCGCGAGTATTCCAGTCAATTAGGAGATGAGTCCCTACAAGAAAGTTTTCGTGGAATAGATGATTTCCAATCTGCTCTCGATACAGATATAGGAAAAATGATAACAACGTTGCTTGGCACCGGCGGTAAAAAAGGCTATCAATTACCACCAGAGTTTGATTTTATACATAATGCCTCAGTTAAACCGTTCCAGATGATAGTGATACCTATGAACGACACCCTGCGAAAACAAGAATTAATAGATATTTATCAAGGGATTATGCCAGATTCTACCATAGACTTGAAGAAGATCATCAGTAAGATAGAAACAAGCCCTCAAGGCGTTGATAGTTCTGCAAGCTGGTTTCCGACAACAATAGGGTTTGACGGAATTAGCAACATTGGTCTTGGCGGCACATTATCACCAATACCAATCAGGATCATGCAAACAGATGTAGAGGATCTTTCAATAGATCGATCCTCAATGCCAGGGTGGCTAAAAACCTCACGGGATTTTTATAAAAACCTTAAATTCATGGTGTTTAAAGTCAAACAGCGCGGAGAAAAAGATTACAAGTCCTATAGAGATAAACAAATCTTTAAAGCAATACAGTCGAATGCTTATGTTTTCTCTAAAGCTGGAGCCGGCCAACTGCAATCTTCTGCTTTAAAAGTTGATTCAGCCAATAATATAGCCAAAACCATTCTTGATAAAAAAATTAATGAAGTATATGGTGCGAATTGGCCTTATGATTATTTTTCTTTAATCGAAACAGCAAAAATTGATGTCAGCATTGAGGTGGATGACTAATGGAATTTTTTAATAAAAAAGAAGATGTAATAGATTTACAATTGACACAATTTGGTCGTAATATGCTTTCAAAAGGTAAATTTAAGCCTGTATATTATTCTTTTTTTGATGATAACATTTTATACAATAGTGATAACGCTGGATTATCTGAAAAACAAAATAGATCAGAAGAGAGGATTAAAGAGGCTCAAACATTGCAGCCGCAAATAGGGTTTTCTTCGTTAGATAAGGAATCCAATAACAACTACAACTTAATATTGTCTGGCGAAACAACTGCTTACGACGCGGCCCTACAAAGGACATCAGATAGAGAATATATGTTATCTATGCCGATCGGCACCAGTGATATAAATGCAGAATATGCTCCCTCGTGGAGTGTTATTTATCTAAATGGTAGTATAACTGGCAGTAATGATTCAATTACTTTAACAGAAAAAAATGGTGGCTCCAACACACTTAGGATTCCTCAACTTGAAACATCAATGGAAGTCGTCGTGGAAAAGTATGAATCTTCTGACGATATCGAAGATGACTTAGATGAATTTGAAGATGGTCCGTCTTCTGGTGTTGTTGTAGTTGATGAAGAGGAGACATATATATTATTAAAAGTATTAGAAAGCAATGGTTTTTTCCAAAAAAAGAATTTTGATATTGAATTTTTTGAAATACAGGAAGAGATACAGGGAGACAAAACAATAGAGTTATTACGTCCTCTTAATTTTTCTGACAATATTGACCCTGAGTCACACTTAGATTTTTTAGAAGAAGAAACTCCAGAAGTTAATAAAACACATGTTGAATATTATTTTGATGTTTTCGTTGATGACGAAATTGATGATCAAATATTATGCGACAAAGACGCTGAAAACAAAAAACAACAAAAACTTGGAGTGTTTGCGGATCCCAGAACAAAACTGTGTCAAGATGTTTTAAATCAACAGAAAAAGAAAGTTTTTGATATTTATGGTAATGAGGCCGACAGCCCCGGGGAGATTTGTTAATGTCTTCAGTACTTGATATGATCACTGGCGGTGGTCTTTTACCATATGTATATTGCAAAAAGATTGCCCTTGAACGCGGTGAAGCCGAAGGTACAACTGATATTACACTTCAATTGGAGATTTATCAAGATAAAAATGCTCTGGGGGAATCAACTTGGTTGAATAATTTAGAGGGTTTGGGCAACAACCTTATGGACTCTTTACATATACAGGTTATGCCCCTCCGAGAAAAACAGCATGTTCTACGCTTGTTGGCTTCGCACGAACCAACACAAAATCCCGGCAATATTTATGTTGCAAAAAGATACCTCGGTGACGGATATTTACCGAGAGGCAAGCGTTTTCATGGTGCCTTCCAAACTGTCAACGAGGCCGCCGACTTATTCCCTGGTGGTATTGAAGATCTGGGTCTCTATGAGACAAACCCAATTAAGCTTTCTGTTGGGTCTTTGTTGGGAGATCTAACGCAAGATGGGAAACTTGCTGGTGCACGGGAGATAACAAAAAGCGGTAAGTCTTATATTGTTATACCTTATGAATACAAGTATACTGGTGTAGAGATAACAGATTCTGGAGATTTAGGGTTCCTGTTTTATACATTTTTGGATGTGCCTCATTACTTAAGCTATTCTGAAATAGTTAGTGACTTGGCTGAAGAGATAACAGAGATTATAGAAGATGAAGAATTTCTTATCGAGGGTCCTGTCAACTCAACGGTTGTTTTTCGAAATGGCAAAGTTGAGGAGCAGAGGGAAGTATTTGTGCAACCCAATGGAGAAGTATGGGAGGGTTCTGTCCACCTACACACAGTTGATAATCCCGCTCCTGGGAACTATTATGGTGATGGCAGCTTTGGTGATAATAAAGGTTGGATGGTTGGCGAAATGCACAAACCAGGAGCAAATCAACCCAAATTGTCGCTCATACGAGCACCAAATAATTTAATTTCAGATTTCCGGTTTGGCTTGTTCCCAGAGCCAGCGGATACTGCTCTTGGTCTGGGTACCGAGACTAAAGTTTTTAATTTAGGCCAGGACGTGGCTTATGTAGAAGAATTTTTATCACCATTTCAGAAAGAAAAGAGAAAAGATCTCATAAAAGATAATGATTCAGAGTATTCCAAGCTTTACATTTGTAGAGATAAGGATAATAACGCCCGCGGTATGTTCTTTATAAACTTTTTGGAAATGCTTAAAAACAATTCTTCTTTATTCCCCATATTATTCAGTAAGTATGCCAATCATATAGATGATATCAACAATATCAACAATATACTCGCTAAAAGTCGCTTATTAGAATTAAAACTTTACCGTGATCGAGTTAAGAAGAGGGTCATCAACACAAGATATGAAAAATATGCCAATGATGAAATATACGAGGAACCATCTCAGCTTGTTGCAACAATAAGTGATTTAGAGGGATACCAGACGCCCAATCAAAACTCCAGCTTATCGGAACTAACCGGCTTAAAAGGAATGATGTCAGTTGACACATGGACCAGGTATTTTATGTTTCACGATTTAGATGTTGGAGATAAGGTTGCTGGATTATATCGATATCGTGTTGAATTAGATTTTAAAGACGGAACATATGAATTTTTGTATGAGCTTTTAAGAATAATATCTCAAATTAAATTTAGGCTTGACTCTTATCATGAGGTTTCACTATCAAGCTATGTAGACGGAACTGTTACGAGAAACTTTGCAAACGAATATGTTAGCAAGAAAAATGAATATGTTAGTAGTGCTTATAATAAGAATGTTATTAAACACTATTTTCAGAATGAGTCTTTTGTCGACGCTTTTCACGCTAAGGCCGAATCTATGTTTCCTGATAAGCCTTGGAATATGGCCGCGACTGCATTAAACGATGTTCAGAGGATTTTTGGTATATACCCTTCAGACCCCGCAAAAGATAAGGTTGATTTTGATTCAATTAAATACATGATGTCACCTGCTCCAGGTGATGCTGGTTCGCCCCAAGGTATAAACTTTTTTTCTCGGCTGTTGGATGTGGCAATAAAGAAGATGCAATCTATATTGGGGGCTACGAAAGTCAACAAATCTGGAAGTGAAATAAGTGCCAATTCAGTGCCTGATGGTTATACATTTAATAACTTTTTTGATGTGGTGGTTTCTCCAAGTGATTGCATTATTAGTGAAGATCATACTTTTGATCACCCGTCAGAACTGTTTAAAGCGCTGGCTAACGAAGATATATATATAGATTATTTATCAATTGGTGAAACAAAGGATTCTAACTTTGAAGGCTTGAGATCATTATCGCCGGAGTATTATATTGATCGGTGTAAATTGGATACAGTAAAGTTTTCGCCAAAGGCAGGATTATTAGACAATGGAGTTAATGGGTGGGTTGATTATCCTTTTTCGGTCCTTGGGGAAAATGCAATTCCTGACTCCTTTGATAACACAGGTTATTCATACTTGACTCCATCTATTATAGAACTATCAGACCCCACGGTTGACAACGATTCTTTTGAATTTTTATATACAGCGTTTAATACGGGCGCAAGATTTCACCTAACCAACACAGATTCGCCTTTGTATGCAGATAACTTTAATGATTTACCCAATTATGATAGGCTATTTATAAGTTTATTGAACTATAGTATAAATAAGCAAAATAATGACGACGCTGATTTAACGGGCGCTAATAATTATAAGATTTCTGATCCTGGGAACATCTTTGCTGGGATAATGGACGATATGGAGACGCGCCAGGCATATAAGAATTTATTCGATGAAATTAGTCTAACTGTGCACGATAGTCAATATCACGGAAGTTTTTTTGACAGACAACCAGGCGCATTGAGCGTTGATATATCCGACAAGGAAGAGTTAGAGAACTGGCACCCGAGCAATTATTCTGATGGTACATTACCGACACACAAATATTTTAAGCGCGCCCTTCTTAGCACTAAGCAGAATTTGATAAAGTCACCAGTTATAAATCCTGGCCCATACGGATATGATACAAATTTACCAAACCCTTTTAAGTTAAGAACAGTTAGACTGTCGCGCGCACTGGCTGGGAACGAGGAGATACTGCAGCCGGCTTTTATAGATGCTTTTAATGTCGCACCTGTGGCTGCGGATCAATCTTATTCTGGCGATTACGAGGCGTTTTTCTTTTTTAATTTAAGCTTGACTTCGAAGATAGAAGTTTTTGGACCCCCCGCAATGGGAAATCACTTCTCAAAAGACGACGAGAATAGGTGGTCCCCATTAAAAAACAGTCACTTAGGATTAACTGATGATGAAAAACTATTTTGCAGAATATCTTTTTACGACGAGTCCTTGGTACAAGGCATGAATCTGCCTATATTAGACAGATACTTTTTAATTTACAAAAATGGCGATAATCCTTTTGTTCCGCCTGTGATCCCGGTTCAACCCACTGATGTGGGTGAGTCGCCACTGGAGAACCCCAGCTTCTGGGAGAGTCAGAATCAAAATAGTCTAAATAATTTTATCAACATGACTGAAAAAGGGGTAACAACCGATGGCCCACCAGATGTTTTACCTCCATATCAAGATATTTACGGCGGGGATCCGGACCCAAGCGCTTCGCCTGAAGCCCCACCAGGAACCGGAGTGCCAACGGATGATGTTCCAGCCGGCCCGGATAACTCAGGCTTCGGTGTTAGTGTCCCAAGTGCTGGCGGAGGAACCAATCCATTCGCGACACCCGGTGCAAATACTTTTCAAGGCACACCAGGACCCAGTACGGGTGGTGGCGGGACTGGTTATTAACCATGCGACTATTTATGTTAAAGAGAGCAAATAATGGCTGAAACATTTGATTTAGTAGGTAAAAAGAAAATTGTCGTTGATGATGGTCTATACCATTCAGTGCCACGTAGTGAAACCGATTCTTCAAAGATTTTTCCTGCACTGGCTGATGAAGTGTTATATGCTGATTACTTTCCTGGCATGGCAGCAAACGATAAAATAAAGGTAGTTGCTGGTAAAAATTGGGATTTCCGTGAAAATATTGTAGATGCCGGCACGAATTTTAGTAACGACTGGGACAGACCAGCCGTTTTTGATGGTTTTCCAATAACTGTTGATACTTGCGACCCAAACCCTGAAGAGGTTGACAACAAGGGGACTCTAAAAGAAAAATTAGTATTATCTTGCGATATTGAAATGGCTACTGCTTCTCCATGGCCAGCCGACGACTTGATGTTTAAGAGTTGGTTATATTATGTAAAGACCGGCTTGATCTCCCAAGGCACCACACACAGCCCAATTGTTAATACCAGTTTCACTTTTAGTGATCACTATCATGAAACTTTCATGCCATTCTCCCCAGAAGAAATGAAGTCCAAACAACCGGCCGGCAAAGCGTTTTTTGCTGACTACAGCACATATTATAATGAAAGAGTACAATCCCGAGGTTTTGGAGAAGATCAGACACTAACTCAGGCCTTAAACCCTCGCTTGGATTATGAGAATTTTATTGGCCAAGTAAAGGAAGTGAATAAATCAATTCCAAGCATATATGGTTTTTTACGGCTCTTGAGCGCTGAAGCGTCCGTCGTCACTCAGTATTTTGATTTATCTAATTTAGATAGTTCAGATTTTTTAAATCCTGATAGTGCGCCACTTGAAATGCTACTGACGATAGACGGGTTTTTGTCCCAATATAAACCTGACATATATAACAACAAAGCAGCCAGTGCAATATTAGGCAAGATAATAGGTTCTAATTATAAAAATATTGATGCAGATGGCTTGTTCGAACAATATATCGATGCCTGGACAACACAGGCACAGCAGAATCTCCTCGGTGCGCAGTATATAACAGAATATACAACTCTCGGTGAGCTGGAAAAGAAATTTAGTAACTTGGTTTTTAGTCCAAATGTGTTGCCAATAATGGATATAATAGAAAAATATAAAAGTTATTTTCCTTATTATTGCCAATTAGATTTTACAGCTAAGCTGTCGACTTCTCTTGGCGATTTTATGAAAAAAACAGCCTTGACAAGGCCTATGTCTGCCATGGCAGCTTCGGTTGCGACCCCGACAGTGATAGGGCAGGATATCACACCACTACGACCCACAGTTGAAGTTTGGGGTACTGGAAAATTTCGCGAATATTCCGAAGAAAATATATATGACAATTTATCTCCGGATCCAATAACTGGTTTGCCTCCAATTACTTTAACAGAAAAAAGTTTGTCACCTGCAGGTTTACGTTCTTTAATTCCGGGCTTTGATGGGGTCATAAGTAAGTGGGTAAATGAAGATTCGTTTATTGAAGAAACTGCAGTTTTTGCCCCAAATAGTGATGGAGAGACCATCTTTGATTACACAGCATTTTTAAGGAACGATTTCACAGTACCGGCAAACCTGGACAGTGAAGATAACATTATTTGGAAAAAGATCTTTGGTGCAGCGTTCTATAAAAAGATTATAAATATTTATAAAAACAAAAGAAGAACATATTCTGATTTGTTGGCAGGTAAACCAGCTTATACGGAGGATCTATTTTATAGAATTCAAAAATTAGTAAAACACACTGGAGAAGAAGAATTCACCCCGATTCAGAGTATATTGATACCAAATACTTCTGACTTAGATATCGTTAAATTTGTTGATACACAACTAAAGTATTCAGATGATGCTGTATACAAATACGATGTTTTCGCGCAACGTGTAGTGTTTGGTAGCAAATATCACTACAAGTGGGTTAATGATGACCACACCGATGCCGAAAAGCAAACTGATTTTTTCAATTCAGGAATTATGACTCCACAGACCGCCGGCGAACTGGCATGGACTGCACCAGGAGATATTCCGGATTATTGGGTTGGCATAAGTAATACGCCTTTGTCTGTCTATAAGACAATACCTAATCCCAAGCCCAGCAAATCAAACCCTGACAATACGATAACTGTACCGGTAGTTATTAGAAACAATCTTCATGCAACCTTCATGGTGACCGTTGAGCCCTCGATTGTTTTATTAGAAGATAAAATATTCTCAACTCCAGAAATCATGATAATGGACAAGCCCCCAGTTACTCCGGATATTAATATAATCCCCTACAGGGCTGTCAACAATAGGGTTAAGATGTTGTTATCTGCTAATGTTGACCGCTATAGGGAAGAACCGGTGATTCTCTTGGATTCTGATATCGAGGAGTTTGATAAAGTTCAGGCTGCACAATTATCTTTCGATGGTAAAGTAGAATTTGGATCTGACGATCCGGTAAATAGATATCAGATATTCAGAACAACCGAGAGGCCTAAATCATATTCAAACTTTGAACTCTACCAGGATATTAACAATACGGTCTTTGAAGAATCAATTTTGCCAAATACTAAATATTATTATACATTTAGGGCAGTTGACTCACATGGACATATTTCGAACCCAACCCCAGTATATGAGGTTGAACTAATAGAAGAGAAGTGTGCAGTAAAACCGCTAATTAGGGTTATATCAATGGAAGGAAAGAAAAATAAATCTTACGTAAAAGAAGCACAAAAGTATATTTATTTAAAGCCGACATTACAACAGTTGTATTTTTCAGATGACCCCGAGGTGGATGGTATATTTTCTGATACAACAAAAAAGAAAAAATATAAGATGAGATTAACATCAAAGAGCAGCGGAAAGAAGATAGATATCAACTTTTCATTTCGTAAGAAAACACAAAATTAAACATAATTAGATTAAATAACTACTTATAAGGAAGGGAGTTTAGAAATGGCATTTTTAGACAATTCAGGCGACATTATTCTTGACGCCGTATTAACTGACACAGGAAGGATGAGGCTGGCCCAAGGAGATGGCAGCTTTAAGATTTCAAAGTTTGCTTTGGGCGATGATGAAATTAATTATGAGCTTTATAATAAAAGTCACGCCAGCGGGAGCGCTTACTACGACTTAGAGGTCTTGCAGACTCCTGTATTTGAAGCCTTTACTAATAATACGTCGAATTTAAAAAGTAAACTTATTTCTCTCTCAAGAACGAATGTTTTATACATGCCAACTTTAAAGCTAAATCGTAATGATGAAACGAATAGTGCAAATATTCAAAGGGGCGCTTCTAAATTCTATTCAAGAACAGGAGTGATCGGCTCCGGCGCGTCTTCAAAAACCGAAGAAAACAGTTTAAGATTCTATGTTGCAGTTGACTCTGATACATTTTTTGCTATTAGTAAGCGCCGAGCATCATCTGGCACCGCCGCTGCTGATGGCACGCAGCCGACGATTACTGGATTATTACAAGGTTATATACAAAGTGAAGCAACTCATGGTGATCATATCCGAATCGATCAAGGCTTAGACACTAATGAAATTTCTCCTGAGCTTGGTTTGGATTCTGATCTGTTAGAGACTGCTTATATTGTTGAGACCGATTACAGGCTTGGAAGAGTGAAGCGAACGATAGGCAAAACGTCTCCGGACTCCCCCGCGGCAGTTAATTTTATTGATGATGATAACATTGCTTCATACTATCTAACTGACACAGATTATGTTGACCCATATGGCCATCCAGGCGCCCAAGAGCATAATAATTCTAAAGAAAAAAGTAAGCTTACAAACGAGGGTGGTAATCCAATGGTATTTGATGGCCCCAGAGGCTCTACATTACAGTTTAGAGTCCAGGCATCACAAGAACTTCAAAGTTCTACGTATCTGTTCACGCAAATTGGCAGCTCTTATCTCGCAAGCGCCGCCGGTTTCCTGGGTCTGCCGACGTCAAGTGATGATTTCATATCTGGTAAGACAATTTATTATATTGACTCCACTATTCGTGTTGTCGGTGCAAACACAGGGTTTAGATTAGATATTCCCGTTCGATATGTAAAGATTAAATAAGGTGAAAAATCATGGCTAGATCATTTAAAAATTTGCTCGGAGACGATTCGGTATCAACAAGAACCTTGTTGCATGAGGCTATCCCGATTACTGGTACCATCACCTCTGGGACTTATTCTGATAATAATATTAAAACATTCACTCACGGTATGTTTCAGTCTGTTTATGATTACCCTTATTTGAGTTCATCGGCAAATCATATTTTTGATTTAACGTATGGTTGTAGTTCTAACGCAAGTTCTTCTGCCAATACACAAAATGCTAAAAAACTTAATATTTATAATCAAATGGCCCAAGTTTTAATGGGCTATGATGTTTCTGGGAATATTAGAAAGTTTGATTCTGACGGAACACTGGATGAAACGTCTGATGGTATTATGAATCACTGCTTTTTCGTGAATTTTTCGCGTTTGCTAACAAAGGACGAAGTTAAGAAAAATACTTTTAGATTGGGCTTGTTTGTTTCTGGCACTATTAGTGCCACCGGTGGGTCAAGAAGTAAATTGTTGACTTTGGGTGATTATTTATCGGCTAATCAATTCAGGACCAGTCCAGCCGGAGATTATGGGTTAATCTTTACTGGTTCATCCGCCGCTACCGGCGAAGAGTCGCAGTCTGTTGGGTTGGTTTTCTATCAAGCAGGGGTAGTTGTCTTGACTTCGTCTGTCTTCGAAACTGAATTTGGATCTCCTGGCAATACAGATTCAGGCTCAGCCGGATCAGGCGATAATCTTCTCGGCAATCCTGTTTCAAGCTTCGTGACAGGGAATACTATTGATGCAATTGCTAATGGCTTTAGGCATAGATTATATGACATCGACTTCAACAATACCATTGAATTAAATTCACAAATTTATTTCTGCCGCATTAACCACAATGAATATAACTACAGCTCAAATCCAACATATGTTTCAGGCAGTAAGCTTCGCGTTAAAAACAACGTTAATGACTTGCCTATCTCATATATCACGACAGTCGGTCTTTATTCGCCAGACAACGAATTAATGGCTGTTGCAAAATTATCTGAACCAATCAGAAAGGATCCCAATACGGAGTTGACACTGAGGGTTAGATTAGACTACTAACGAGGTAATCCTATGCCCTCAAATATACCTAAATATGGCACCTTTTTTGAATTCAAAAGAGATGATATATTCCACAACAGGATAAAGACCTACCCAAAGGTTGATTTCTTAATTCACAGTGGAACAATATATTATCAAAATGAAGCTCAGAGTGGCTCAAATTCTCATACGCCGAATGGTCATATAAATTTATATGACCTGAATGTTAATCGTCATGATACAGATAATACAAATTTAATTTATCCTTTTATCACTAAAGGTGGGTCCTTTTCCAGCTTTAAGACGATCACAGATGAGTCACATAATATGGACTTCGTTTTCGGAGATGTGTTGTCCGGTAGTTACCCACTAACGGCGAGCATTGTTGTTGATAGGTACAGCGCAGCTTTATCTGATGCGAAAAAGAAGGTTGTGTATGCCCTTAAAAATACATTAAATTTTTACACAACCCTAAGCCCACACTATGAATATTCTTCTTCTTTAGGAGATAAAGAAGCACAAAATTTAAATATTATTAGCGTTCCTTCAATATTTTATGGATCGAGTATTAAAAAGGGTAGTGTCAAACTGAAATATTATGTTACCGGCACGCTTTTGGCTGAAGCTTCAGACACCCTTAAAAACGGAGTATTAACGCAGACCACCGGTAGTACTACGGGCCAAAGCGTCGGTGTTGTGCTCTATAATGAGGGATTTATTTTACTCACTTCCAGCGCGCACTTATCGACACATGTCGAGGCATATACGTCTACCGCAACGGCATACAGCGCGTCATGGCATTATTTTGGCACCACTGACGCTAATATAGGCGCGCCCTCTTCCAGCTTCGCAATTGAATTCGAAGGTACAAATTATATTGAGACTGTAACCATGTTCGCACATGCCAAAGAAAATCAACTGAACTTTTCTAATAATCCCACTTTTTTGACCAATCCAATCCCTGCTGTAAGCGGCGCCAATGTATATCACGAGGACGCGGAAACAGAAATAAAAAATATTGTCTCAAGCAGTTACAAGAACCACAGCGCCAGCTTTAAACCAGTCACTTATATCTCCAAAGTCGGCATATACGACGAGAACAAGAATTTAATTGCTGTGGCTGGCCTCGCAAATCCTGTCCGAAAGTTAGAAGAAAGAAGTTATACATTTAAACTTAAGTTAGATATATAGTATAATATATATATGATTTTAGGTTTAGACATAAGCACCAGCATAACTGGTTATACTTTAATTGATAAGAACGGCAAAGTAATTGTCAACGATGCTATTGACACAAGAAAATATAAAAACTTCTTTGAGAAAGCGCAGGTTGTTGAGGAGAGATTAAACTCAATTGACCGGTCATATAAGCCAACCCGGGTGTTCGTTGAACAATCGCTACAATCCTTCCGTTCTGGTTTCTCTTCAGCAAAGACACTATCAACCTTGGCCCGTTTCAACGGTATAGTATCTTGGATGTGTTATAAGTTCTGGGATATTGAGCCAGAATACATCGCAGCCACCTCTGCCAGAAAAAAAGCCGGCATCACTGTCCCCAAGGGTGTCAAAGGAAAAGACGCAGTTATGAAATATGTGGTTGACAACGTGCCAGATGTTCTTATAGAATATACTAAGCATAATAATCCAAAGCCTCATTGTTTTGATAAGGCTGACAGTTGGGTTATAGCAAAAGCAGGCTGGTTAATTTGTCAGAGCAAAGAAAAATAGCACTTCTCAAAGACACCCTTGGTGACTGTTATAACAAGGGGTCTGAGCTTCTATTTCATTGTCCAAAATGTGAGCACCATAAGAAGAAACTATCTGTTAATTTAGATAAAAGTGTGTTCAAGTGTTGGGTTTGTGACTGGTCTGGTCGTAATATCTATAGAATTATCCGTCGTTACGGCAGCACAAATGCCCGATATGAATGGAAAAGTTTCAACGACCAGATAGAGATTGAAAACTTCAATGAGAAGATGTTCGGCAAGTCTGATGTTGGTAAAAAGGAGGCAATAGAACTTCCAAAAAGCTTTATTTCTTTAACCAGCAAAAACCTAAGCAGTACTTCAGTGCTTCCTTTAAACTATCTTAATGGCAGAGGGATCACAAAAGAAGATATTTTAAAGTGGAAGATAGGATATTGTCCAACCGGCAAGTATGCCGGCAGGGTGGTGATCCCTTCATTTGATGTGGAGGGCAATCTTAACTACTTCGTCACCAGAGCATACGACAACGATTGGAAGAAGTATCTAAACCCTAAAACTTCCAGGGATATTGTGTTCAATCATCTCTACCTGGACTTTGACGAACCC
>MDTC01182839.1_pt1 | contig 15878 bp, 2 predicted proteins | sample 811181 | NCBI WGS metagenome assembly MDTC01 (sample SAMN05326644, study PRJNA326480) | marine metagenome | isolation source: seawater | place: Pacific Ocean: North | collected 2011
CTCTCTGTGCCGTAATATGTAATGGAGTATTTTCCCAATTATTCTTTAAGTTGACATTTGCACCCTTCTCTATCAATAGCTCACACACTTCTTTGTGGCCATTAATTGCTGCTAGCATTAATGATCTTAATCCACCTTTAGTTGCTGCTTCTATTTCTGCTCCTCTTTCTATCAATATTTCACACACCTCCTTGTGCCCCTCCTGTGCTGCTAGCATCAATGCTCTTACTCTATCTTTATTTGCTGCTTCTATTTCTGCTCCCTTTTCTATCAGTAGCTTACACACTTCTTTATTTCCATTTTGGGCTGCTATCATCAACGCTCTAAATCCATCTTTATTTGCTGCATTCACTTCTGCTCCTTTCTCTATCAATAGTTCACATACTTCTTTATGTCCATTCCAGGATGCTAGCATTAATGCTCTTACTCCATCTCCATTTGCTGCTTCTATTTCTGCTCCCTTCTCTATTAATAACTCACACACTTCTTTATGGCCCTTGACTGCTCCTAGCATTAATGCTCTTTTCCCATCTTTATTTGCTGCTTCTACTTCTGCTCCTTTTTCTATCAATAGCTCACACACTTCTTTGTGGCCATTATTTGCTGCTAGCATCAATGCTCTAATTCCCTCAATGTCTGCCGCTTCTACTTTTGCTCCTTTTTCTATTAACAACACACACGCTTCTTTATGGCCCTTGACTGCTCCTAGCATTAATGCTCTTTTCCCATCTTTATTTGATGCTTCTACCTCTGCTCCTAATTCTATTAATAGCTCACACAATTCTTTATGGCCTTCCTGCGATGCTAACATCAAAGCTCTTGTTCCATCTTTAGCTGATACTTCTATTTCTGCCCCCTTCTCTATCAATAGCTCACACACTTCTTTGTGGCCTTCCTGTGCTGCTATCATCAACGCTCTAAATCCATCTTTATTTGCTGCTTCTACTTTTGCTCCCTTCTTTATCAATAACTCACATACTTCTTTTTGGCCTTCCTGCGCTGCTAGCATCAATGCTCTTAATCCATTAATATCTGATGCTTCTACTTCTGCTTCTATTTCTGCTTCTTTTTCCATCAGTAGCCTACACACTTCTACATAACCTTCTTTTTGAGCTGCTAGCATCAATGCTCTTATTCCAACTACATTTGCTGCTTCTATTTCTGCTTCTTTTTCCATCAGTAGCCTACACACTTCTACATAACCTTCTTTTTGAGCTGCTAGCATCAACTCCCTTTTCCCATCTTCATCTGCTGCCTCTATTTCTGCTCCCTTCTCTATCAGTAGCCTACACACTTCTACATGACCTGCCTGCGCTGCTAGCATCAATGCTCTTTCTCCAACTACATTTGCTGCATTTACTTCTGCTCCTTTCCCTATCAATAGCTCACATACTTCCTTGTGACCCTCCTCTGCTGCCATCATCAAGGCTCTTACTCCATATTTCATTGCCGCTTCTATTTCTGCTCCTTTCTCTATCAGTATCTCACACACTTCCCTATGCCCATTTCCTGCCGCAAACATCAATGCTCTAAATCCACTTTCCATTTCTGCTTCTATTTCTGCCCCTTTCTCTACCAATAGATCACAAACTTCTTTGTGGCCATTAATTGCTGATAGCATCAATGCTCTTATTTCACCTACACTTGCTGCTTCTATTTTTGCCCCTTTCTCTATTAGTAACTTAGCTATTATATCCCTGCCAAAAAGGCAAGCCATATGTAGCAGTGTAACTTTATTACTATCTTCTTTGTAGCCTATCATTTTGTCTTCTATAATTTCATTTTCTATTAAAGATTTAAAAAAGTTATTCTTGTTTGCTTTTATTGCTCTTACCAAAACAGTAAACATTATTTGCTTATCCTTTTCATCCTCCAATTTACTTCTTTTTGCATATCTATCAATAATATAACTTGCTGCCTCTGTACTGTTTTCTTCTATTTTCTTTTCTATCATCTTCTTTATACTTTCATCCATATCTGATGGAAACTTGTCTTCATACTCAAATACTTTTTCCATTACTATTCTTGAACCCAACTTTAGTCCCTCTTCTATTATTCCTATATAATCTATCTCCACTTTTTTATCTTCAAACAAACTCTCTGTACTAACACTTCGTCTCATCCCTTTTCTTGTTTCTTCTATCCCCATATCTAGTAACATTGCTATCACCGCATTCTTCTTGTTATTCACCGCCTCTATCATCATTTTATTCGCTTTTTCTTCAAATTTCTTTTCCCCTTTTATTTCTCTGTACCTTTCTAACATTAATTGTAAAACTTTAGAGTTATCCTCTTCTACTGCTATATATCTTGCCTTTAGACCATCTTTGTTCTTTTCTCCTCCCAAATCACAGTAAGACTTATTATCAAAAAGACCTATGCTTTTACCTTCTTTACTGTACTTTGCTACATAGTGCAAAAGATTGTTGCCAATTATATCTTTCTGCTTTTTATCAAATCCTTTCTTCTTGAATATATCCTTCAGATAGTCATGAAAGAAGTTTTCACCTTTCTCTATCATTAACATTTCTAGTGACTTTCCTTCTTTATCTCTAGATGTATAGTCATAATTTTCAAGCAGAAAACTCACAACTTCCTTTGAGTTATCCTCCAGTTCAGTCAAATCAGAAATATATTGCATTAACACATTTCTTCCTACTTCATTCTTACAACTACATACCTCCCAAAATTGATTTCCTAACAACTTTTCAGACTCTCTTAATATTCCAATACTCCTTGCATAGTGCAGAGGAGTATTTCCTTTTTCATCAACTTGTTTAATTGAATCACCTTTGTCTTCTACTTTTGCTTCACAATCCCATAGTCTTCTCAATATATTTGAGCAATTACTTTCAAAACATAAATGAAACGCTGTCTTTCCTTCTCCATCTTTTCTATTCAATAATTTCAAACGATCTCTTTTGCCTAAACTTTCAATCCTTTTTATTATTGAACTTACTAATGATTCATTTCCAAACATTACTGCATAGTGCAATATATTCCTGCTGTAATCCCCCTCTGTATTTTTCAATGACATATCACCTATATCTCGCAGGTCAGCTGCTTTGTATGACAAATCTGAAGTCATTGAACTTTTCAAGCATTCCCATAAATTGGTTATGAAACTACTGCTCTTCTCTTTACTTAATTCCTCCAAGAGTGACAGTAACTCTCCCCTTATTTTAGTGTGATATTTACATAAAAAGAACACTACTTCACTTTTAGACAGATTTAATGCCTTATCCAACCCAGCCATGACTAGTGGAGTTACATCACTTTTGTGTGCTTGAAATATATTCAAAATATTTTCAATAATCCTGAAGGAATTTGCTTCTATCCCTGAAGAGAAAGCCCTAACCAAAACATTTGAATCAAACTCCATAAATTCAAAAATACTCTTTCCATACTTTGACTTTATAGCACTAGATAGAGCTTTATACAACTTCTCATTCCACGACAATATTATGCACTCTATCGCCATATTCCCTTGACTATTTTCTCTTTTCAACAATTCTGCTATTTCCCCTGGAGTAAGCCCTATTCCCTCTAGCTTCTCTATCAAATCCCCAATAAATAAATCTCTTTGCTTAGTTTCTACACCTTCAATTTGCTTGATCTGCTCAGCCAAAGGCAAAATGTGGAATACATTGTTACGATCTCCCAAATTTTGTACTATTTCTTTTAATTCTTTGTTTTCTTCACTGCTATTACTAACTTTGCTTCCGTAAACCTTTCTCATAAAAGATTCTTTTACTTTTCCATTTCCTAATATTATCGATAAAATATATCCTTCATGACTTCTTACACCATAATCTAGGAGCTGATTTACAACATTTACTCTATCAAATACTGCCGCGTAAGCTAGGCTATTCATTCTTATGCTCTCTTCTTCATTTACATACTTAAAACAATCTATATTTTGTTCTGATAGCAAATTAATAAATTGCTCAGACCCTAATATACACGCCAAATGTACAGTATGCAGGCCTTCATTCTTGGCTGGCAAATTTTTAATTACCATCTTTAAAATTTCATTATCATGACACCCTTTGCACAATATCAAATTAGCATAACTCACCCTTGAACCACTGGATAGAGTTAACTCTTCGTTCAGGTTAATAAGCTCCTTTACAGGTTCCTCTTCTTCATTTTTTAGTAATCTTTTCATTGCTGCTATATTCTTACTCTTTATATATTTTAGTAGATCTTTTATTTTTTTACTTTTTCTCTTATTTGCTATCTTATTCTCTAAAATATCAAGTAATCTCTCATCCAATTCCTCATTAAACAGGTCAAACAGCAGCCTTATCGGCTTTAGGACAGGTCTTGTAACTGAGTCTATAGTCTTGCCAACTTCAGTACCATCGAAAATTTTAGAAATGAGAGGGTCTATGACCTTATCCATCTTCTCTTTCTTTTTGTAATTATAATCACCTAGACATGAACTCAATAGAATGAATGAAATTATTATATACATTTATCCCTCCCAGTTTTATTTTTTCTGCTATAGTTTTACCACAAATCAGAAAAAAAGTTAACTTTTTGCGCTTAATTTAATAACTTATCTATTTTTTAAATAATTTCCACACGTTTATTTCTACTTTTCCTGTTATTTGTGTTATAATTATTCCTTTTTTCATGTTGTGATCAATTATTATTCTATTTAATAGATATTGACAAATATTTAATGTGAAAATCAATTGGTAATTTTAATAGTTTGACCCCATACACACCTGTAACACCTGAGCCTTTTTCTATGATTAACCTGCATACATCAAACCAAATCTACAGTCTTTACTACCTCAGCATTTTCGCCAAATGTAAATATCGCAGTACTGGCAAGAGCATTCAGTTTCTCTTCCTTTCTAAGATCTTGATCAGACATGAAGCAAAACGAATGAAATTGTGAAGCACAATTATCACTCCTAATTTTTAATTTTGCTATGTTTCTATCACAAATCAGAAAAAAAGTTAAATTTTACCTTTAAAATAATTGAATCACTTATTTACTATACATTAAATTCAATACTATATGTGTTGTCCTAGTAGGAACTTTCTAAATAAATTTTCTATTTACTCTGAGTCTATATATCCTTTTTTAATGCAATTTCCCTCTAAATATCTTCATTATAATCCTAAATATATTACAATTATATCTCTTCATTGTTATCTCCTTGTAAGTAAACACCCTCATTGATATTTTTAATAAGATTATCAAAGAGAATAAATATGCCTAAATTACTTAAACAAAAAACTTTAGCTAGAATGGATTAAACATTCCGTTTATTTCTAAAAAATAAATTAAGTAATCACAAAAATATCCATATCATTGCTAAAAACAGACAAATGTAAGTCGATATACAAAAAATCTTGCTGGCTGTCTTATCTTGCTGATTTGCCTCTTCACCTTTTATTAAATGAAAAAGCCCATTCTCACGAAGGTAATCCTTAGGAGTATTACCATTTTTATCTTTGATGTCGGTCTTAGCTTCCCTATCTATCAATAGCTTACACACATCCTCTTTACCATTCTTAGATGCAAGATGTAAAGGGGTCATATTCTCTTTATTTTGTAGATCTATAATAGCGCCTTTTTTTATTAACATCTCACATATATCTTTACTGCCGCTCTCTGATGAAAAATGCAGAGCTGTTGCTTCTTGGCTACCCTTAGCATTTACTGTTAATTTTTCACTAAGCAAAATACTACTACACACATCCTTATTCCTCTTTTTTACTGCTAGCATCAATGCAGTTAATCCTTTTGAATTTTTAGCATTTATATCTGCCCCATCGTCAATTAAAAGTTTACATACTTCATTATGACCTTCTTCCGCTGCCAGCATCAATGCTGTTGACCTTTCTAAATTTTTAGCATTTATATTTGCTTTATTCTCAATTAAAATTTCACACACTTCCTTGTGCCCCTCCTGAGCTGCCAGCATCAATGCTGTTAACCCTTTTGAATCTTCAGAATTTATTTTCGCCCCATTATCAATTAAAAACTTACATACTTCATTATGACCTTTTTCTGCCGCTAGCATTAATGCCGTCAACCTTCTGTTACCTTCAATATTTATTCCTGCCTTATTTTTAATTAAAATTTTACATACTTCCTTATCACCTTTTTCTGCTGATATCATTAACGCAGTTAATCCTTTTGAATTTTTAGCATTTACATCTGCTCCATTGTCAATTAAAATTTTACATAACCTTCTATACCCCTGATGTGCTACTAAATGTAGCACTGGTTCATTTTGGATTCTATTTGAATTTACGTCCGCACCACTTTGTATTAATAGTTCGACTAGGTCATTTCTTCCAAAATAACATGCGTCTCCCAGTAATCCAATTTTTTTATCATCCCTTTTATAGCTAATTAATTCATTTTTTATTGCCTCAACCCCTAATAGATCCCTAACAAAATCATCTTCATTTTTTTCTATAGCCTTTACTAACAAATCAAATACCACTATCTTGTTTGATTCTCTTGTCACCACTTTTTCTTTATAATTCCTAACAATTAAACTAGCTATTTCCATACTGCCTTTTTCCAATGCCCTAAACAATATACTTTTTAACTTACCATCTATGTCTGATGGAAGTTTACCTTTAATTTCCAGTAATTTTTTTATAGTCGGCACTTGATTACAATCAACCCCTGCTTCCATTACCCCCCAGTAATCCAGATTACTATTTTCAAAAAGTTCTTTAACTGAATTTACCCGACCTATATTTATCAATGCTGATATCACTGATTTTTTATTCTTGCTTTTAGCCCTGTCTATCAAACTACTTAACTTTTCTTTAAAATCCCTCTCCATTCTTCTTTTTCCTTTTATCTGTTCCACACCTCCTTTTTTCTCTAACATAGCTAACAATACTAGAGAGTTATCTTCATCTACTGCTAATTGTTCTGGAGTACAACCCTCTTTATTTTCTTTTTTTAGTAAATCAAAGTAGGTTTGCTTATTGCGAATAAGATCCAGGCAGGTACCTTTTTTACTGTGCTTTGCCACATAATGCAACAATTTATTTCCTGAATTATCTTGTCTACTCATGTCAAATTCTCTTTTTTCAAACATTGTTTTTAAACAAGGAGAGAAAAATTGATCATTACTCTCTATCATTAGCATTTCTAATGACTTTCCTTCTTTGTCTACAGAGCTATAATCATAATCTTTTAGCAGTAATTTCACTAGTTTCAATTTTTTTGCCCCCCTTGGATCTATATCTGATACATATTTCATTAAAACATTTTTACCATATTTATTTTTATGTCTGCAGGTCTTTATAAATTCATTATCTCCTAATAATTTCTTTACCTCAGTTAATAGGTCAATGCTCTTAACGTAATGAAGTGGGGAGTTACCTTTTTTATCTAAAAGCCTTGCTGACAATGCTGACTCATTACTTATACCCTTCTCCCTGCAACGAGCCAATAAATAATTCAGTATACTGATACAATTATTCTCACAAGATATGTGAAACACAGTTTTACCTATTACATCTTCTTGAAATAATATTTCCTCAAAAGAGTCTGAGTTCTCAATTTGAGTAATTATAGATTTAACCAAAGGCATATTGCCAAAATGTACAGCATGAAGCAAGATACTTCTTTTACAATATCCTCCCTCCATTTTTAGATCATTTATTCTACCTTTATAACTAATATCTTTCAGTGCTCTAAATGCAAAATCCTTTTCTGTCATATTTCTGGATCCCCGCTGCAAATGATTTAAGAAGTCGTCTCCCTCTATTTTCTCTAACAATTCTGGATTGATATTCTCACCTTTTTGCTCCATGAACCTATACAAAAGAAATAATATTTCATTCGCCCCTTCTTCTACAGCCTTACTGATAGCTTGTGTGACTACAGAAATTATAGAGGTATCCCCATCGACTAAGTTAGGCACCATTGAAAATATTTCTAAAATCCAGCCCACACCCTCAATATATCTTCTCTCTATACTCAAAGATAAAAAATTATCCAAAATACCCAGCATAGGTTTAGCTATTTCTAATATTTCTGGAGTATCTTCTTCTTTGGCTAATTGACAAGCCTCTTTAATAACCACCTTATATAAAATAAAAATAAGTTCCTCTTCACCACATAGCAATGCAATTTCTCCCACAGTTCTGCCATCACTATTCTTTTCTGCTAACAATTTCAAAATTTCTTCTTTCCCAAATCCCAACCATTCCAGTTCTCCTATAAGGTTACTAACAAGATACCCATTGTATTTTTCTTCTATTATCGGTATATTACCAATTTCACTAAGAGTAGGGTTTTGTTCAACACCTAAATTTGAATATGACTTTAAGTTTTTAATCTGGGGTAAAATATGAAATACATTATTTTTCATTCCCAAATCCCTAATTTTTTTACGTAAATTTTCTTTTTCTTTTTCTTTTTCTTTTTCTTCACCTGTTCCATAAAAAATTTTTTTAAACAGATCTCTAATATTGTTATTTGATAGCATTATTGAAATTATATACCCTTCATTAATTTCGGCTTTATCTTCGAGTATATTATTCTCAAAAAGGTGCAGTATTAGATTATAGCAATCAAACATTGCCGCATAAGCTAGACCATTCATTTTGATACCTTTAAGTTTGTCACTCACATATTTTAGACAATCCTTATCTTTTTCTATTAATTTTTCAACTAAATCCTTCAATCCGAAAATGCAACCTAAGTGTATAGGGTGCATTCCTTTTGAATTTTTAATAGGTAAACTTTCAATTATTTTATCCAAAATGAGATCATTGTAGCAGCCTCCCAACAATATCAGGTTAGCACAGGTTGTCTCTTCTTCATTGATAGGTATTGTCTTGTTTAGGTTAATAAGCGATTTCTCTTTATCTTTTTTATTAAGGGAGTTTAATATGGATTCTTTGTTAGACTCTTTTATCGCTTTTATCAAGTTTCTCAATTCTTTCCTTTCTTTAGTATCCTCTATTGCATCTTCTACGTGTCTGAAAAATCTCTCATCTAGTTTTGTAGCGGCCCATTCATATGACAACTTTAATAGTTTCGACTTATCATCTATAAATTTTTTTACCTCAGGCTGCTTACAAACAGCAGATATAGCAGATATAGCAGCTACTGCTCCCATCACTTCCATTTTTTCTTTCTCTTTGAATCTATCCTTAGCCAAGCATGAAACTAAAAAAATGAATAAAAAAATAAAACGCATCTCTATCCCCTTTACTTTTTGAATATTATTTATCGTAATTTCTTAAAAATATAAACCAACTTCTATTAGACTTTGTTTTGTCAAACAAGTCCTGATTCATGATTATATAATCCTCAGCTTCAAAAAATCTTCAAATAGGATCATAGTAGCCCACAATTTCCTTCATAACCACCACTTATTAATGCAACCCCACTGCCCCAACTACCTTCTCTATTGTCCACTTCTGCTCCCATTTCTATTAACAATTCGCATACTTCTTTATGTTCATTCTTCTTTGCCAACATTAATGAATTCTCTCCATCTTTATTTAGTAATTCTAATTCTGCTCCCATTTCTATTAAAAACTCACACACTTCTTTATGTCCGTGCTTTGCTGCTATCATTAATGAATTTTCTCTATTTTTATTTAGTGATTCTACTTTCGCTCCCATTTCTATTAAAAACTCACACACTTCTTTATGTCCGTGCTTTGCTGCTATCATTAATGAATTTTCTCCATCTTTATTTGATGCTTCTATTTCTGCTCCCTTCTCTATCAATAGCTCACACACTTCTTTGTAGCCTTCACCTGCTGCCAGCATCAATGCTCTTACTCCCTCTTTGCTTGCTGCTTCTATTTCTGCTCCTTTCTCTATTAAAAATTCACATAATCTTTTATAACCACCCTCTGATGCAAACATTAGCGCTCTAAACCCACCTTCGTCTGCTTCATCAACTTCTAACCCTTTTTCCAGCATTAGCTCACACACTTCCTTATGTCCATGCTTTGCTGCTAACACTAGCAGACTTTTCCTCCGATCTCTATTTCCTAACTTCGCTCCTTCCTCTAGAAGTAGCTCACACACTTCTCTGTATCCGCACTTTGCTGCTATCATTAATGGACTCTCCCCGTCTTTATTCAAAGATTCTAACTCTGCTCCTTCTTTTATAAACAAATGGCATACTTCTCTGTATCCGTACTTTGCTGCTATCATTAATGGACTCTCCCTATCTTTATTCAAAGCCCCTAACTTGGCACCTTTTTTCAATAGTAATTCACATACTTCTCTATGCCCACCCTCTGCTGCTAACATCAATGCTGTAAACTCTTCTTCATCTACTTCATCAACTTTAGCTCCTCTTTTCAATAATAGCTCACACACTTCCTTATGCCCATTGCCTGCTGCGTACATCAAAGAACTAATACCGTTATTATTTGATACATTTACTTTTGCCCCTCTCTCTATCAGTAACTGGCATACAATCTTGTGTCCATTTTGGGCTGCCAACATTAACGCACTCCATCCATTCTTCATTTTTTTATCTACTTCTGCTCCATTGCTTAAAAATAATTCACATAACTCTTTATAACCATTGATTGCTGCTATTATTAGTGCCGTAGATCCGTTGTTCTTCTCTGAATTAACATTTGCTCCTCTTTCTAGTAAGAGCTCACACACTTTCTTGTGTCTATTTGATGCCCCTAACATCAATGCTGTACATCCATTATTTTTTCCCGCTTCTATCTCTGCTCCTTTCTCTATCAGTAACTCACATATCTCTTTATAACCATTGCTTGCTGCATACATAAGAGCTCTCCATCCATTTGCTCTCTCTGCATTAACATCTGCTCCCCTTTCTATTAACAATTCACACACTTCTTTATAGCCATTGCATGCTGCATACATCAAGGTTTTCCATCCATCATTCTCACTTGCATCAACTTCTGCTCCTCTTTCCAGTAAAAGCTGGCATATTTCCTTATGTCCATTGCCTGCTGCATACATCAAAGACCTCCATCCTGTAATACTTTCTGCATCAATATCTACCCCTTTTTCTAGCAAAAGCTGGCATACTTTCTTATGTCCATTGCCTGCTGCATACATCAAAGCTCTAAATCCACCTTCATCTGATGCATCAACATCTGCTTTATTTTTAATAAGTAGCTTACATATCTCATTATGCCCACACTGCGACGCTAGCATAAGTGCTCTATTTCCATCTTCCATTACCACATCAACTTCTGCTCCTTTTTTTATTAACAAATTGACTATTTCAATTTTGCCAAGGTAACAAGCAATGCCCAACAAAGTTACTCCTAACTCTTCACTTACATAATTCAATATTCTCTGCTTTACTACTTTCTTTTCTATCAAGGATTCTAAAATACTATTCTTCTCTTTCAACAAGGATCTTACCAGTAGGGCAAATATTATTTCTCTACCCTTGCCATTTTTTAGCCCCTTTTTTCCTAAGTAATTATTCGCAACATGACTTATAACCTCTTTAATGTTATTTTTTGTTGCTTTCTCAAATTTAATGTTTAATTTAAAGTCTGAATCTAATAGAAACCTATTTTCATATTCATTAATTTTGTCAATTAGCATTTTTGAACTCAAACCTTGGCCTTCAGTTGTCATTTCTGTATTTTCATTTTCAAAACAGATCCCTGTACTAGAACTCCTCTTCATACCCATTTGTTTATCTGTTACGCCCATATCTTTTAACATTGCTACCACTGATTGCTGCTTATTATTACGGGACTTTGACATCATTTCCTTTGCCTTTTCCTCAAAGCTCTTCTCCCCCCCCATTTCTCTATCTTTTTCTAATATTAACTTCAAAACCTTAGTATTACCTTTATTTATCCCCAAATCACTCGCATTCAATCCATCTTCATTCTTTTCTTCGTCCAACCTATGGTAATCAAAAAGCTTTAAGCAACTGCCTTTCCTGCTATATTCTGCTGCGTAATGTAAAAGATTATTCCCTATGTCATCTTTTTGAGCTTTATCCCCCCCTTTTACGTTTAATATTTCATACAAGTGGTCAAAGAAGAAGTCATCATCTTTTTCTATCATAAGCATCTCCAATGACTTTCCTCTTTCATCTCTTAGTCTGTAGTTATAGCCTCCAAGCAATAAATTCACCACTTCCTTTGAGTCATTGTTAATTGAGGCTAAATCTCCAACATACTTCATCAATACATTCCTTCCCATTCCATTTCGACAATTGCACACCTTTGTAAACTTCTTTTTTCCTAAAATTCTTTTAGTCTCTTCTAAAAACCTAACATTTTTAAGATAGTGAAGGGGGGTATTTCCTTTTTTATCAATCGCTTCAATCAAGCTACTCTTTCCGCCTACTTTCTTCATACTATGATCTAATAGCTTTCTTAATATGCTGAGACAGCTGTACTCAAAACACAAATGAAATACTGTTTTACCTTCTAAATCTTTTTCCCCTAAAACTTCACAGTATTTTTCCACTCCTAAATTACCAACTTTTTTTAATATAGAATCAACTAAGGCTTCATTCCCAAAAATTACAGCATAATGCAGGATATTTCTGTCATAATCACCCTCTGTATCTTCTAATTTGGATATTTCGTAATCAAAATTGTCTAAATAGATCGCCTGACTTGACAAATTTTTACGTTCAGGATTTTTTAATTCATTCAACAGTGATATCAGGTAAACATTGTCACTTTTTTTACTATTTCTCAATAATTTCTTCAAAATCTTTGACTTACCTTCTTCAGCGAGGTACCTGGCCAAAATCAGCACCACTTCATTCTTATTTAACTCTATTGCTTTATCCAATGCAGCCTTGACTATTTCGGTAACTTTATCACCTTGCTCCCCTCTAAGTAAGCCTAGGCATTCATGGACAGCTACTGATAGCCCATTTTCCACACTAGATATAAGAACTTTATTCAAAAATCTAAAATCTGGTTTTACTACTTCCAAATCGCTCCTATTCTCCAGATTAAATCCTCTTTTTATCGTATCCAATAAGGCACTATACAACTTCTCATCTCCCGATAATACTACTTGCTCTAACGGTAACTTGCCTCTATCATTTTTACTCTTCAGTAGTTCAATTACATCCTCTTCTGTAAATGTCATCCATTCTAACTTTTTCATAAGATTGACTAACAATCGGGACTCCCCTTTGCTTTGCATAAAGTTTCCTTTTATGAAACTATCTTCCCTAGCCATCACTTCCACAAAATATTTGAAATACTTGATAAAAGGAAGTATATGAAATATGTTGTTCCCTCCACCCAAATTTTTCACCTTTTTTTTCAATTCAATCTTCTCTTTATCATTCTTACTATAGATTTTTTTTATAAATAAACTCTCTACTTCATCATTGTCTAATATAGCTGATAACAAGAATCCTTCGTGACTTTTTGTTCCAAGATTTATAAGGTAACTCACTAAATGCCGATGATTTAACATTGAAGCATATGATAAACTGTTCATCAGCATACCGCTATCTTCACTAGCACGCCATAAACACTCTTTATCCTTTTTGCTTATCAATTCAACAAAAGACTCTATTCCTAGCACACATGCTAGTTGCATAGAATATAATCGTCCTTTTTTTGTTAAACTTCTAGTTATTATCTCTAAAACACCCTTATCGTAGCATCCCTTGCAGAGTATAAAGTCAACATAAGTTACTCTAATACGACTATTTAGAGGTACTTCTTCATCAAGTTTAATCAGCCTGCTTTTATAATCTAACTTTTCCTCATCCCAAAGCAAACTAAAAAGTGCTGAAGAATTTTTATGATGTATATATTGCATTACATCCCTTATTTTCCTTTTTTTATTATGATCTTTTACCCTACCCAATAAATCACTAACCAACTTATCATCAATTTTCATATTTGCTAACTCGAGAGATAAAATCAAAGGCCTAAACTTAAACTCCATAATTAAATCCGGTGTCTCTTCAACTTCAGGATTATCATTAAACTTAGAGGTAGCAGCACCAACATCAGCCTCCATTTTTTCTTTCTTATCAAAAGTGTAATTGTTAAGACATGAGCTCAGTATAATGAGTGAAATTGTAAAATACATTTCTCCCCCTATTTATAATTTTTTTTTGCAATGCTATAGTTCTATCATAAACCAAAGAAAAAGTTAACACTTAGTCTTAAAATTGTTGAATTATCAATTTTTTTCCATTGTTTTTCTTGTTTACTAGATATTTTCTAATATTTGTGTTATAATACTTCGCTATAGATTCTGTCAAAACTTAAAATGGCAAGTTTAATATAAACTTCTTACTAATATAATGTAAATATCACTAACCAATTTTATCCATATCCTTTAATACTTTACAGAACCTTCAGAATTAGCAACGTGCCCTCCACGAATTTATTACGACAAGTCTTTCTTATTTCTTCATGATTATCACTTAATCTACTTAGTTTGAAGTGAACTTGTTAGTTTAGATCTTATTACTAAAATATATTGAACTTCAAGTAAACATCCCTTGTCTCAGCATATTTGATATCAGTTCCACTACTTTTTTATGAACCACTAATACTTCTTTATTTAGCAATAGTATACATTTTGAGATACTCCCCCTTATTTTAGTTATTTATTCTGTTCTTTTTCTAGCAATATCTTATAAACCTCACTATTTTTTGGAGCATAAAACAGAGGAGTATCTCCATCCTCATCTTCAGCGGTTACATCTGCTCTTTTTTCTATCAACATTTCACAAATCTCTTCTTTACCATTTTGGGCTGCAATGTGTAACACTGTTCGTCCTTTACTACCTTTTTCGTTTACTTCTGATCCTCTTTCTATCAATAGTCTGCATATTTCTTTATTACCATTTGCCACAGCATAAAACAGAGGGGTATCTCCATCCTCATCTTCAGCATTTAATTCTGCTCCTTTTTCTATCAACATTTCACAAATCTCTTCTTTACCATTTTGGGCTGCAATGTGTAACACTGCTCGTCCTTTACTACCTTTTTTGTTCACTTCTACTCCTCTTTCTATCAATAGTTTGCATATTTCTTTGTCACCATTTGATACAGCATAAAACATAGGAGTATCTCCATTCTCATCTTCAGCATTTACTTCCGCTCCTTTTTCTATTAGTAATTCACATATTTCTCTATAGCCATTATCAATTGCTAATTTTAATAATTTGGCTCCTTCCATAACTGTAACATTCGTTCCTTTTTCTATAAGCAATCTACATACATTTAAATGTCCTTTTTTTACTCCTATTTCTAGTGGTGTATCACCATTATTATTTTCAGTATCAAGGCTAGCTCCTTTTCCTACCAGTATTCCACAAATTTCAGTAAATCCTCCTATAGCAGCACAGTGCAAAGGAGTATCTCCATCATTATCTTTAGCATTTGTATCACTTCCTTTTTCTATCAAAAGCTTGCAAATATCCAAATGACCTCTCTGCGCTGTACTATGTAATGGAATATTTTGCCAATTGTTCCTTAAGTTAACATTTGCACCCTTATCTATCAATAGCCCACACACTTCTTTGTGGCCTTCCTGTGCTGCTAGCATCAATGCTCTTTCTCCATCTTCACTTGCTACTTCTATTTCCGCTCCCACCTCTATCAATAACTTGCACACTTCCTTGTGACCCTCATGTGCTGCTAGCATCAATGCTCTAAATCCATATTCCATTGCTGCTTCTATTTCCGCTCCCGCCTCTATCAATAGATTACAAACTTCTTTGTGGCCATTAAATGCTGCTATCATCAATGCTCTTAGCCCATTAATGTTTGCTGCTTCTATTTCTGCTTCCTTTTCTATCAATAGCTCGCATACTTCTTTTTGACCTTTAACTGCTGCTATCATCAATGTTCTAACTCCATTACTATCTGATGCTTCTATTTCTGCTCCCTTCTCTATCAATAGC